>Ga0209542_10001294_pt1 | contig 58973 bp, 64 predicted proteins | sample RifCSPhighO2_01_FD_184028 | JGI IMG/M metagenome (GOLD analysis project Ga0209542, IMG submission 184028) | Soil microbial communities from Rifle, Colorado - Rifle CSP2_plank highO2_0.1 (SPAdes) (version 2) | ecosystem: Environmental > Terrestrial > Deep subsurface > Rock core/Sediment ...
CTGAGGGAAAGTCCCTCTAATTTTGCTATCATTACTAATATATGAATCAAGTTCTTGAAAAGTTCATTCGAGCGGCAGATTATTTGTCTGCAGTCCAAATTTATTTGCGGGGTAATTATTTATTAAACGAGCCGTTAAAGCGTGAGCATATCAAGCCGCGGCTACTTGGTCACTGGGGCACTTGTCCGGGTGTTAACTTCACCTACGCTCACCTCAACCGCGCCATCATCGAACATGATCTCGATATGATGTTTGTGCTTGGGCCAGGTCATGGTTTCCCAGCCGTTCAGTCAAATTTATTTTTGGAAGGAACACTCTCGAAATACTACAAGAACATTTCTCGTGATAAAGACGGCATTGCCGACATGGCTAGATTATTTAGTTGGCCGTATGGCTTTCCTAGTCACAGTAACCCAGAAGCACCGGGGGTTATTCTCGAAGGTGGGGAACTAGGGTACGCACTCGCTACCTCTTATGGCGCTATCTTGGACAATCCAAGTTTAATTGTGTCTTGTCTAATTGGAGACGGTGAAGCGGAGACTGGCCCAACTGCTACTGCTTGGCATCTCAGTAAACTCATCGACCCTGGTCGCAATGGTGCTGTATTGCCGATTCTTCACCTCAATGGCTACAAGATTTCCGGTCCAACCCTCTATGGACGAATGCGTGACGATGAACTCAAGTCACTATTCTGGGGCTATGGGTACGACCCAATTTTTGTTAATGCCTACGAAGGTGAAGACGTGCATGACCAAATGCGAGCGGCACTCGATAAAGCTGTTAATGATATCCGCTTCACTCAGCACTGTGCTCGGGAGATGACTCTCAAGGACAACCCACGTTGGCCAATGATTATTTTGCGTTCACCAAAAGGCTGGCACAGTATCAAACAAATCCGCGAAAAGAGAATTGAAGACAACCACTATTCACACCAGGTGATTGCTGAAGGAGCGGCTCACAACGACGAAGAGTTCCAACTTCTTGAAGAATGGTTACGTTCATATCGTTTTGAAGAATTATTTGATGGTGAGAAATTTGACGCTGATATTGAGTCCCTAGTTCCGCGACCTGATAGACGAATGGGTGATAATCCACGAGCACATGGCGGTTCTACTTACCGGGCTCTCAATCTCCCAGATTTAAATAACTACAGCACTTCTACTACCTGCAACTTAGACGACCCTATCTGTGGTGAAGTCAGTAGTATGGAGAAGATTGGTGAATACCTCCGCGACATTATGCGCATGAACGAAGGGGAGCGAAACATCCGTCTCTTCTCACCAGATGAAACTTACTCAAACAAACTGCAGGCGGTGTTTGAATACACCAAGCGTACATTTGTATGGCCACACAAAGAGTGGGACAAAGACTTGGCTTGGGATGGGCGAGTGATGGAAATGCTTTCTGAACACAGCCTTCAAGGTATGATCCAAGGCTATGTACTCACTGGCCGCCATGGTGTATTCGTTTCATATGAAGCCTTCGTGCAGATTGTGGCTAGTATGGCCGACCAATACGCTAAGTTCTTGAAAGTGGCTCGCTCTGTGCCGTGGCGCGGAGTAATCCCGTCTTTGAACTATATCTTGACCTCAACTGGTTGGCGCCAAGAACACAACGGTTTTTCTCACCAAAACCCTGGCTTTATTGATGGTGTGCTGCAGCGCCAAGGTTGTTTCACTAACGTTTACTTCCCAGCCGACGCCAACATTGCGCTAGCTACTTTCCACAAGATGATGAGCTCAACTCGTGAAATCAACGTGATGGTGTGTGAGAAGCGCCCGCTCCCAATCTGGCGCAGCCTTGAGGAAGCCAAGATAGACGTTCGTGATGGACTATCAATTTGGAACTTTGCTAGTGATGAAGATCCTCATGTCGTTATTGCTTCGGCCGGTGACTATCCAACCCAAGAAGCTTTGGCAGCCGTCAGCATCATCAGACAAGAGCTTCCAGAGTTGCGAGTGCGGTTTGTAAACATCACTTCATTGTCAGCTCTCGGAATGGGTAATTCTGGGTGCCGCGTCTTGGCTCATAATTTTTCTGAGTACTTTACTGAAGATAAACCAATTATCGTCAACTTCCACGGCTACCCACAAACCATGAAGCAGGTCTTGTTTGATTATGGTTGCGATTCAGACCGAGTCAGTATTCATGGCTATGAGGAAGTTGGTTCAACTACAACTGCCTTTGACATGATGGTTCGAAATCATGTCGACCGTTACCACCTCGCCATGCAAGCCTTTGCCTTTGCCGAAAAAACTGGCGTGATAGATGAGGATACTCTTTTGCGCCTCACTTCACTGCTTCAAGAGGAGTTGGATAAACACCGTGAATACATCATGAAGAATGGTGATGATCCAATCGAAATTACTAACTGGGTATGGCATTCACGTTAATTATTAACCCAGGTAGTTCATCAAAAAAGTTCGCTCTTTATTCAGGGCGGACTTTGTTGTTGGAGGCATATGTTGAAAGATCTGCTGGTGGCTATGAGATGTGTACTGCCATTAGTGGGGAACAACAGAAATGCGATTTACTAAATCGTGATGAGTATAACGGCAGCCTCGGGCAATTTCTTGACGGTGCGATTAAGCGGGAGTTATTGGCTGATTATGATGATGTCACCAGAGTGGCGCTACGAGTAGTTGCCCCGGGGACGTATTTTCAGGAGCACCGATTAATTGATGAAGAGTATTTAAGAAAGCTTGAGGCGTTGAGTAACGTTGCGCCGCTACATATTCCGCACTTGCTCCAGGAGATTAAAGCCACTAGGCAGATTTTGCCACAGACTAAGCTTGTAGGTGTGTCTGATAGCGCCTTTCACGCTAATATGCCAGATATAACTAGGCGCTATTCAATTCCAGAATCTGATGCTAAGCAGTTTGATATTTATCACTTTGGATACCATGGGTTATCTGTAGCTTCGGTGTTAGCAAGGGCCGATACAGTAGCCAGGGAACCACTACGCAAAGTCATTGTTTGTCATATTGGTAGTGGTGTCAGTATTACCGCTGTGAAGAATGGTCGGAGTGTTGATACTACTATGGGCTATGCACCTGGCAGTGGGTTACCAATGGGTACTCGGGCCGGAGACTTGCCAACTGGCGCTCTGTTGTCTTTGATGCAGCAAAAGAACCTCAAGCCTGCTGATGCTCTTGTATACCTCCAAACCAACAGTGGGCTCATGAGCTTGGCTGGTGAGTCCGATCTGCGAATTTTGTTGGAACAGCGCTCTAAGGGTTACACCAAAGCTACCGCTGCTATCGATACATTTATTTACCATCTTCAAAAAGCCATTGGTGGTTATATGGCCACCCTTGGTGGGGTAGAAGCTATTGTCCTTACTGCTACAGCTAGTCAGCGTAGTCCTATGCTGCGGCAATTGCTAATTGAGCCTTTGGCCCCACTAGGAATTATTTTGGATAAAGAAAAAAACGACGCGGCAATTAATCAAGAAGCTGTCATCAGTACCGATGGGTCACCAATAAAAGTTTTGGTAATTAAAACCAGAGAGGCTGAAGAAATTCTTAAAAACAGTGAGTTATTTCGCTAATTTTTTGCCACTGCATCTGGTATAGTTGTGGTAATACGTTCCTGCTTGTTATTTATGTCTTGGTTTGAAGAAAATAAACAAATCCTCATCGCGCTCCTGCACGGAGTAATGGTTTTTATTTTGCTTTTTGTTGGTTTGGTTATCTTTACCATCCAGTACGACTTTACTGACGTAAATATGGCGGTTCTGGCCTTTATTTTGGCGACCACTTGTATTGTATTTTTTGCCAAAAGTGTCTACGAGATTCACGCTAGTACAACGCGTGAAAAGAAATTAGCTGAAGAAATGGCTGAGAAGTACATCAAATCTTCCGAGCAGCTTTTTTTGGAGGTATACAACAATAGCCCGGTCGCTTATTTAATCGTTGGTAAGTTGGGGGATATTATCTCGGCTAACACCGCCGCCGCTCGGTTGTTTGGAGTTTCAGCTGATAAGCTCGTTAAGCGAGACCTCTTTGCTCTTATGAATGCTGGCGGGGAGGAGCACCAGTCTATTCTTAAGCAGAAGTTTCAAACTGGCATCGTGGTTTCAGATGAAGAAGTAAAAGTCATTCGCAGTAACTCTTTCTCTTGGACCAAACTCTCAATCTTTCAATTCTCCAATGCTGATGGCAAGCGTCTCAGTCTAGTTACTTTGGTGGATGTGACTAAGCAAAAGGAGATTGAGATTGCTAAATCTGAGTTCGTGTCTTTGGCCTCACATCAACTCCGCACTCCTATTTCTGGTATGCGCTGGAGTGCGGAGCTCCTACTTATGGATGGTGTTGAGTCTCTGAGTAAGCAGCAAAAGCGTTACGTTGATCGATTGCTTTCTAGTATTCAGCGCATGAGTTCACTCGTGGATGACTTTTTGCAGGTGTCACGCTTTGAGCTTGGAACTCGTATTCTTAAGGAAGAGACAGTGGTGTTGAAAGAATTATTTGACGACATTATCGCTGAGCAAGATGCCAAGGTAACCCTCAATCGCCTCAAAATTTATAAAGAGTATGATCCAAGTGTAGTTAAGATTCAAAGTGATATGGCGCTTTTGCGCATGGTAGTTACAAATCTCTACACTAACGCCGTAAAGTATTCTCGTATTGGGGGAGAGATTTCGGTTGGCTACATGCGACAAGGTGGCGACTTGGTGATTACCGTCAAAGACAGTGGTATGGGTATTCCGGTGGCTGAACAACAACGGGTATTTTCAAAAATCTTCCGCGCCAGTAACGCTATCAAAGAAGTACCAGACGGTACTGGTCTTGGTTTATACATTGTACAAAAAGCCGTTCAAACCCTGGAAGGCCGGGTCAGCTTTGTTTCTACTGAAAACATCGGCACTACCTTCACGGTAGTAATTCCAATCTAAAGTTAAGGATTGATTATTCTTAATCAAGTCAATCATATTAAAACTGGGTGCTAGCACCCAGTTTTAATATGACTCCTTTCTGTGACTTATTTAAGTTTGTCTTTTGTGAGTAGTTCACCCTCAATTCGGGCGGCCAGGTTTTCAATACCCCAGTGTGATTTATGAAGGATGTCTTCAGTTGGTAGGTCTAGGTCAGTTGGAACGACGTCTGTGGTATCTGAAGCGGTGAGTACAAGTACGCGGGCAGTGCGACCCCAGTCATCCATTCGAAGTTTGCGTAGTACTTCATAGCCATCAATGTCTGGCAGCTTCAGGTCTAGCAGAATTAAGTCAGGCTTTTCTTGAGGAGCGATTTTTAGACCAGCAATACCAGTTGAGGCCTTGATAGCGTGATAGCCTTTAAATATAAGCATGTCTTCAAGTGAGTCAGCCAAGTCGGCTGAGTCCTCAATTATCAGAATCTTTTTTTGTGACATATGTGAGTATTGTAGCTTATTTAGAACTGAGAGAGTAGTGGCTATCCAGTAATTGAAAACCCCGTCACATTGACGGGGTTTCTGGTGGATTGCTTCCGGTGACTTATGCACCGATTTTCTCTCTGATTATTCTAGATAAACCAATTGAACTCGATGGTGTGGGTGCACCCCTTTCCACTCTAGCCCTTTTGGCGGCCAGGGCGGCGTCTTCTTCATCGATTTCAGCGATGCTGATGTAGTAAGCCAGTTTTGTTTTGGCCTGCGTCAGTTCTGGTTGAAGGTCGAAGGGTACCCTTGGCCACATCCCGTAAAGCTTGGTCAGAAGGTCGGCAAGTGGCAAATTTGGTTTTGTGCCTCTACCTAACTCCCAGAGGGCAAGAGCTACCAACCTAAGGGTTTCTTTATCTTCAGGTGTCAACATAGCCATCTCCTTGAGTTGAGTGAAAAATGGATGCTTGGAGGGAACAACAGCAACCTTTAGTATGCAGAGCTTCCAAACTTTTTGCAAGTTGAGGGCGGTTCTAATTGGTACGAGCTTGGAGGAGGATGCTGAGGTCAACGGTGTTTATTTTGCCATCATCATTGAAGTCACCCTCTAGACTCTGAGTTGAAAGAAGAATTAAAAATAGACTAATGTCGGTGAGGTTTACCTTGCTGTCATCGTTAAGGTCTGGAGTAGGCAGCTTTCGTAAAACTAGTACATTAGCTTCTGATTTAGTTTCGTGTTGAATACTAATGGTTGGGGTGGTGGTTGGAGTTTCGTGTGCAGCGACAATAAAAAGAGTCTCAACATAATCTTCGAGAGGGGCTTCAGTGCCGAAACCGTCATGCATAAGAACCTGAGTATCTCCCAAGATTAGATTACTGTCACCAACCGTATGTGCTTTAAAAGTAATGGTGAGCAAGGTCTCACTACCAGTGAATCCGCCTGGTCTGGTGGTGCCGCCAGCAAAGCTAATTGTCCCAGCTCCATTTTCATACCACGGAGTTTCGGCCCAAAGATCAGCTAGAGAAGTATTGTAGTCAATATTTTCTACCGCTAGCACCCCTTCGTTAAATCGTACGGTTCCTTTGAAGGCGTTTACCGGTATTTCCGAAGTGGCGAGAATTTGTACTGTGAATGTATCACCTGGCTTACTGACGAAGGTACTTGGGGCCAACATGATGGTGGTACTGGCGTGCTCGCTTGGGAGGAGGTAGATGCCAGTTACTGCTATAAGTCCTAAGATAACGCTAGCGACCAGAGCTGGCGGGACAATCATTCCTTTTCGTAGTGATAGTTTCATATGTATATAGTATTACATATTATTTTTTTATAAAAATCACCCTTTGGTAAGGGTGGTGGGTGATTAGGCCTGTTCGGCCACACCAGGGAAGCTCTCAGGAGCCTTGTTCGAGTCCGGCTTCACAAAGAAACCTTCCTTCTGCGAGTACTTCACGCCCGAGACCGCCGGACGGTCGCGCAGCAGGGCTTCGCGGTCAACTTCGGTGATGTAGCGCAGGTACTGCGTGAGCTTCATGGCTTCCAGGTTTTTGATGACCTGCTCAGCCCCGCCCTTGGCGTAGGTGACTTTGGTCGGCGGCAGCCGCCAGCCGAATTCACCGCCAGTCAGCACGAGGCTCTTCTTGTCGCCAACGAGCAGTGTCTTGCGATTCTGCGAAGCGTAGGTCAGCAGGGCTTTTACGTACTGCTTGTGTTCCTCTTGCAGCGGGGCGGCGGCTTCTTCAGCATTGCTGCGGGCTTCGGCCACATCAGCTTCGAGGTTGGTCTTGATGGTGGCGAGGTCACGCTCACATTCACCAATCTTGAACAGAAGTGCGTTCACTTCAGACAGATTGGCAGGGACAGGGAAGAGGGATTTTTTGCGGGTGGCCATGGTGGACTCCTGGTGGGTGGAAAGAACAAAACTATCTAAGAGAGAGTTTGTCACAGGTCTTGATATTTGTTATAGTGTCGTCGAATCTCGACAAATAATTAAAAACACCATGGATACTATTTTAAATATGCTGGCCGCACTAGGTCTTACTCCACGTACGCAGGCAGTGTATGTTGACCTACTGTCACACGGCCCTTCAGCGGCACGAACTATCGCGCTCCGCCTTGGTATCCCGCGCTCATCTCTTTACGACCACATCAAGCCACTTCTCGATTTGGCCCTTGTATCTGAACTAGAGACTGGTACTAAAGCCGTCTTTGCCGTCCATGACATAAGCGACCTTGATCGACTGGTTGCCAAACAAGAACAATCACTAACATTGTTGCGTTCGCAGTTCACTAAAGCCAAAGCCACACTAGCCGAAGCGCATACCTCTCACGCAGAGCCCAGGATTAAATTTGTCGAAGGCAAGGCTGGGGTGGCAGCACTCTTACTGGAAATGCTTTGGGATACTAAGAGTGAAATTAAAACCGTTTGGCCGTACGAAGCCATGCTTAAAGTTCTTACCCCTGAAGATCTCGAACTTTTTAATCGTAAGCGTATCCGCCAAAACATTTCACTTAAGACTATTTGGACTGGGCCTAAGCCGGGCAAGCAACATCTGTGGCGCGGAGGGGATTTCAAGGTAGAGCGGCGTCAGGCCCCAGCTAAGTACAGTGCTTCAATGGCGTATAACATCTACGGCGACAAAGTCTCTTTCTTTAGTTCAGTTGGTGAGCAGTACGGGTTTGTGGTCCATAGTCGGGATTTTGCCGAGCTTATGACGGCACAATTTAATGCTCTAGCTGAAGTCTCCAAAGCTGAGAAATAGTTTTGACACTGTCCATAAAGTGTGACATAGTACTATTCGGTATTTTCTTTCGGCGGCACCTGCTCTAAGCAAGTGTCTTTCAGTAAAACGTTCATTTGAGGAGTTAACCATGAGTTTCGTTCAAGTCCTAGCCACGGCCACCATCTCTGGCCTGGTCTCTGGTGTGACGGTGGTCTTTGTTTTGGCGCGCTTGTCTTGTGCAGACCCGGTGCCCCAAAAAGGGGCTGATGAAATCACGATGGTGCGCCAGTTGCCGCCGGAGCGTGGTATCCACAACCGGTGTCTCTCGCCGTCTTTTGGCGGAAAAGTTCGCTTTGTGCTGTGAGTCAGAACCTCTGGCCGCCAAACAAAAAGCCCGCATTCGTGCGCGGCTTTTTTATTTATCTAATTTAGATATTTAAAAGGCCGAAGCGTAAGCTTCGGCCTTTGATCTGTGGCCCTCTTGGTCTATCTCACTGCCAACAAACTCATGGTTTCGTGTTGCTGGTCTTTCCAAAAACCAGTCACTTGAAAGCCAGCATGAAGGAACAGTCCACGTATTTCCTCTGGGTAGTAGGCGGTGTGCCAGGCAGATGTTCTGTCGTACTCAATCATGCCGTCATGGCTGAAACCGTGGTTGGGTATCACGGTCATCATGACTCCTTTTGGCATGAGCAAGGTACGAATTTTCTCCAGACTTTCTTTGAAGATTGCCTTGGGAGTGTTCGTAATTGAATGGCAGGCCCAAACACCAGCCAGACCCTTTTCAACATCAAGTCGGTTGAGAGACATGATTTGGAATCTAGCCTTGGGATTCTGCTTTCTGGCCGCCGAAATCATTTCTGGTGAATAGTCGATACCGAGGTACTTGCAGCCGTTTTTGATGAACAGAGGGGTATATTGCCCATGACCACAGCCTAGGTCGAGCACTTTCTTCCCGGGTAGGTGTTCAAGAAAAGTTTGCAAGCACTTTGTGGCAACTGGCGTGGGATTCTTTTCCCAGAACCTGCTTTTGGCCAGATCATCATTGAAGCGGACACCCAAGGCTTCTGCTTGGACGAGTGCGATAGACATGTTTCTCCTTCAGTCTGTGGGGTTGAGTGGAACTAGCGGACTATTTTATATACCTTTAGTTTGATTTTGTAAACAAATTAATCAAACGAGTGGTGGACATCTTCAAAGTTAGTGATGCGACCTTTTTCGTTAACTAAGATTCCTTCTCGCTTATAGAGTGCTCGACGCTTCTTCTCGTGTTCGGGAGTGAGCCAGACACGGCCACCAGCATAGACGATGCGGTGCCAAGGGATGGCGCGTTGGTTCGGCGCTTTACCAAGGATACTTGAGATACTCCGAGACGCCATAGCTCCGCCACCAGCAGCGCGCGCTAAGTCGCCGTATGTCACAACTGTGCCCTCAGGTATAGAGAGTGCCAACTCGTAGACAATAAGTGAGAAAGGGGACATGGAAGAAGTATATCAAAACCAGCAAATAAAGAACTAAATCGTCGTCCAAAGTTTTATTTTAAGAAAAAATCCAGTTTTATTTTATCTCGGACGTGTATCATACTCTTGTATGAAAACACATATAACCCGCTACTTTCTCGTAGCCACTGTCATTACCTTTAGTTGTTTTAGCTTTATTACCACCGTATTAGCACAAACCACGCCGTGTGGTGAGATTATTTATTTCGATCATAGTGAACCAATTACCGATTGTGAGGACCCGTTTGCTGTCCTTACACCTGGTCAAGAAAAGGTGGTGATTATGAACGAAGAGGTAACTGAAGGAGAAACCGTATACACAACATCTGCGGGAGTTGAATATTATTATCCAGTCATCAGCCGCAATGATTTTTATAGAGATGTATATTTCCGTCACGAGAATGGAAATCTGGTGGAAGTAGATTCAGAGTATCGAGAAATTACTCTGGAAGATTACCGAAGAGTAGGGCTAGAGTATTTTGGTGACGCCACCACCGCCGAACCATACGCCCAATTTCAAATGGGTGAAGACATTGATACCGATAGCCCAACCTGGGATTGGGATGCTTATGATGCGTACAATGATTTATGCCAAGCACGCTTTGAGGGTTGGCGAACACCTCTCACCCCTGGTACGTATACAGCGGTATTCCAACTAGTTGCAGTTTCCGTATATAACAATCCTGCCAACTCTGAGTCTTGGTCACAAAAGATGTGGTCATACATCATCCCTACCGCTCACGCACAGTTCGCCAACAGTAGTTACGGCACTGTTACCTTCACTATAGCTGAAGAGGTGGTGGAACCAACTGGCGCTTCTAGTGTGTTGTTCCTGCCGGGCATCCAGGCGAGTCGGTTGTATACAGACGGAATACCTGGAACTGAGAATCAGGCATGGGAGCCGAATGCCAACAGTGATGTAAACGACCTACGCATGAGTGCGTCTGGTGGAAGTATTCATGACATATACACCAAGGATGTGGTTGATGAGGTGGCGTTTCCAATATTTGGCGGAAATATCTATAAAGGATTCCTCGGCATGCTCGAAGACTTGGTTGATGATGAAGTAATTAAAGACTACGAAGCTTTTGCCTATGACTGGCGATACGACGTGGAAGATGTTGTATTGAACGGTACGAAGTATGAAAATGAAGTACGTAGTGTAGTGGCAAAGGTGGAAGAACTGGCCGAAGATTCATATTCGGGAAAAGTTACTGTGATAGGACACTCTAATGGCGGGCTGGTGGCCAAAGTTCTTATTAATGAACTCGAACGACTTGGCAAAGCTGATTTGGTAGACAAGGTGGTGTTTATTGGTACTCCACATCTAGGCACTCCAAAAGCTATCGCAACTGTCCTTCATGGTTATGACCAGCAAAAGCTTGGAGGGTCAGTAATTGAAGATAATACCGCTCGGGCAATAATCCAAAACATGCCCGGTGTGTACGGTCTCCTTCCAAGTCAGCGATATTTGGAGCTGGCAAATGAGCCGGTCATTACTGTATTAGATGGTCCAGCTACTTCACCAATGTATGAAGCTTTTGGTGGCGAAGTGGAAGGTATTGATGAATATAGAAATATATTAAATGGACTAGAAGGGCGAACAGATGACTTTGCAAATATCAGTAATCCTTATCGAACCAATCCACTCATGCTTCAAGAAGCTTTGGATCTTCATGCCGAGTTGGATTATTGGGAGGCACCAGAGGGTATAGAGGTATTTAACTTAGTGGGTGTTGGTCTGCCAACCGTTCGGACTGTGGAATATAGAAATGTAACTGAACGGATAAACTGTATACCTACTATATTTGGCGGGTCTATATGTGACACTGTAAATATCCTCCGACCATACGCGCATTTTACGCAGTATGGAGATAACACAGTTACATCTTTGTCTAGTAAGGTAATAGTAGGTGAGGTGCAGTATTTAGATCTGGCTGCGTTTAACGATAGCTTCTTTAATCCACTCTTAGTTTTTGAACACGCAAACATTACTGAGGTAGACGGCGTTCAGTCATTCGTAAAAAACATACTAAATTCAACCACCACCCAAGTAGAGTACATAACCGAAACACAGCCAGAATTCAACAGAGAGTATGAAGTAACCTCTATTGATTCACCTGTCCGAATAGTTAAAGAAGATTCGGATGGTAACAAGACTGGTGTGGTAATGCAGGATGGTGTAGCTGAAATAGTTACTGATATACCAGGCAGTGAGTATGTTGAATTTGGAGGTACAAAATATGTGATTGTTCCAAAAGATGAAGATGTTACCACGTACTTATACGGAGAAGACTACGGAAGCTACACTCTCACTACAGCGACATTGTCTGGAGATGAGCAAGTAATAGACACACAGATAATTGACGCCACCACGACACCAACTATGGTGGCTCAGTATGAATACATTGATGGCTCATACAGCACCATTCTCACCGACTACGACGGAGACGGTACTACTGATTTGGAAATGACAGTTAGTGGGGAGGTGATACCAGAGCCAGAGCTTACTTTTGATGTTCTGCGTGCCCAAATATTGGACTTAGGTCTATCCAAATCCAGAGTGAACCCACTACTGTTGTTGGTGAATTTGGCCGAAAAAGCAGAGAAGCTAAAAGCTCCGCCAAAAATCTCAAAGCGGATAAGTGAACGGTTGTTGATGCAATTGAAAGATATAATTAAGTTGTATGCAAAGAAAGGATGGATTACTCAAGAACAGAGAGATGTTTTGGTTGAATCAATTAATAGATTGTTAAGTAAATAAAATGAAAAACTATTTAAACTCAAAAAAGATTATTATAACAACAATACTGTTTTCAGCTTTGATTGCAATTTGTTATTTAGTAATCATGATGCAATCAAGCCGGATGTTCAGTCTGGAGGTTATGGTAGGGATAATTAAGCCTATGGTGGTGTTTGCTGTCTCGGTTTTTGTAATATCGTCCTTCTTTATCTTCTTTTCACAAATCATCTTCATAAGCTTCCTAAAGCGCGTTGTGTCTTGGTATTTACCTATTTTGTTCTACCTGACTGCAACAACCCCCATATTCTCAAGTCACATCATGTCTGTAGGTAGAAGTGTAGTGGTCTTGTATGGAATGGTGTTATTGGGAATAATTGCGGTGGCATACGCTTTTGCGATGCGGAAGAAGGTACCAGTTTAAGAGGATAAAACTCCAACAAAAGGCCGCCTTGTGCAACTTGCATAGGGCGGCCTTTTGCTGTTGTTGCAATATTTATCAACTGGTGCGGCTGTATCTATGGGTACCCGGCCAGTTTTTTTGGTGTCTCAGGACATTAATATCTCAAAACAGCCAGCCTTTAACTAATATAAATTATATGAACAATAACGTACTTGTTGCCGTAATCGTAGTAATTCTTATTGTAATCGGGTTCTTCATTTATGGTGCCATGAATGACGAAACTGATACTGTGCCAACAACTGCCACTTCATCGAACTCATCAACTGGTTCTACCAGTGCTGAGATTGAGGCCGAATTTGCACGAAACGCTACTATTCGGGCTGAAGAAGCTAAAGCCAAGGAAGTAGCTTTTACAATTGATGTAACCAAGCTTCCCGAAGCCCAACAAGCATCATTAAAGGTGATGGGAATGAACGATACTTCAATTGATATCACCAACGCCATGCTTACCTGTGCCCGGGTAGATATGAGTGAGACTAGAGTGAAAGAGATTGAAGACGGCGCCAGTGTCACCGCCAGCGAAGGTATTAAGTTGGTTAGTTGTTATAACGCCAACTAAATACACGCAGCGGTTAGAAGAGCTCCGAACCTAGTTCTGGGCTTTTAAAAAAAGAAAAGCCCCACGAGTTGTGAAGTCTCGGGGGACTTTCTCGTGAGGCTCAGGGCGGTATTGATTGGTCATTGGTTTTCGCTGTTGGTTTGCGTGCGCGTCGCTGTCTCTTGCGAGCTTTGATTGCTGGCGTGCTTTTTGTCGTTGTCGAACTTGTCGATGTCCTGCCACGACGCGGTGTCAGGAAGGCCACGGTTTTTCGCATTCTGCTGGCGAAGCATTTCGTCGGAGATGCGACTAATGTCTTTCCAGCTTGCTGTCTCGGGCAAGCCGCTGATGCGAGCTGCCCTCATCCTGGCTTGCTCGTTATCAAGACGGTTGATGTCCCGCCACGTCGCTGTGTCGGGCAGGCCTCGGATTTGGGCGTGACATTTGAGGCGCTCGGCCATGTTGCTGATGGTGGCGCAGTACTTGTCGTTGGCTGCAGATGCCAGCGATACAAAGGTCACGCCGATGAAGGGAAAGATCAGATGAACGATACGCATGGCAGTTCTCCTGGTAGTGCGGGTGAAGCTGTCCTATTAAATACTCAAATACACTAAAAATCAATAAATTCGCTAAATTTAGGGTAGGGAACCACCGATACCACCAAGGTACCTTGCAATGCATAGTACCGTGTGCTAAGGTATAAGCATGAGTGAAGAAAAACAAGAATACAACGTCGAGAATGCCAAGTCGCAAATGCGAAAAGGTTTTCTTGAATTCCCAGTCCTATTAATAATTGGAGCTAAGCCTACCTACGCGCCGGACATCCTCAAGCAACTCAAGAACGCCAACCTGCTAGTAGTGGAAGGTACTCTCTACCCACTCCTCTCCAGGCTGAAGCGTTCGGGTCTGGTCGGGTACGAGTGGCTAGAAAGCCCCAGTGGCCCACCACGCAAGATGTACACCATCACGCTCGAAGGGAAAGAAGTTTTACAACAACTAGAAACATCATGGAGGTCACTCGACACTTCAGTAAACACACTAATCAATCATTATGAAAAAAGTAATTAACATCACGCTGGGCAGCATCGTCTTTGCCACCGACGAAGACGCTTATGGCGTTCTGGCTTCTTATCTAGAACAGATTAAAAGTAATCTAAAGAATGGCGACGATACTAAGGAAATAATTGACGACGTTGAGATTGCGATTGCTGAGAAATTCATTGCGCGCAAGCGAAGTGAAAAAATGGCAGTGACTTCTATTGATGTTGAGGCAGTAATTAGCGAGATGGGTAGTCCAGTGGAGTTTGGTGCGAGCGAAGAAGGGGAGAGTGCTCCACAACAAACCGCTGCACCAAAGGAATCAGCAGCAGAACCAAAGAAGCGCCTCTACCGCGACCCCGATAATGCTATCGTTGCTGGTATTGCTTCTGGTATCGCTAATTACTTCGATATTGATCCGGTGATTGTGCGACTTATCTTTGTTATCTCTATCTTCTTTAATGGGCTTGGTCTCTTGGCCTACATCATCCTCTGGCTGGTGGTACCGGTAGCCGAGACTACTGCCGATAAGTACGCCATGCGTGGCGAGCGTGTGACTCTGCGGGATATATCAGAACGTGTAAAAAAAAACTTAGATGACATCGAGCAGTTTGATTACTCAAAAACCAAAGGAGTGTGGTACACACTCCGTGGCTTCTTGGATAAGTTGTTTCAAATCCTCGGTTCGGTTTTAACCTTTATTATTTCAGTACTTAGGTACGTGGTAGGGATTGGTGTAATTCTAGCTGGTGCTTTTGGTACGGCTGGACTAGTAGCGGCGTACAGCGTGATTCTCTTATCAGAGAAAGTCATGTTCGGAGCGGAGGTACAGCAAGTGTTTGAGACCTTACAGGGCACTACTCTAGGTATTACGGCTTTAGTGTCTCTATTTATCACCATCGCCATTCCGCTTATTGTGGCGATTGTAGTGGGGGTTAGTCTCTTGGCTAAGCGGAACTACTTCACGGTCCAAAAGACCGTTACGCTAGGCGTGCTCTGGATTGTGGCCGGTGTATTAGCAGCGACCACCATTGCACTTCAGGTAGAGCAGGTGGTGCAACAAGTAGGTCCAATTGAGGGACGCTTCGATGATTCTAGTTTTGAAATGGAGTGGGAGAACGGCGCGCTATATATCGAAGACGGCCAAGGTAACTTCATCTATGAAGATAGACAAGAAGTAAGTCCACAATAAATAGTAAAACCCCGGGCTTTACCCGGGGTTTTAGTAGAGGAGCGCAATATAGGGAATATAAGAGAAAATGACATATTCCTCCCGATATATCACAAAAATCAAGAAAAACTGATATATCAAGTACTCTTCCTATGTGCTTGCCGGACTAAATTGAGTTTAGAAACGATTCAATGTCTGGATATCGTTCCTCAAACATGAGATAAAGAGTTTCCGGATTTTCGACCTCGCCGATTATGACCATCTTCTTGCCAAGTCCATGCGCGACGCCTGCCTCCATGTGCGCAGCTTTTCCAGCGGGGAGGAGCATTACAATCGTGTCCGCGTTTTTTAAGCCATTCATATCAGTGACAAAGTGGTGGTGATGGATCGGGTCATTCCAGAAATCAGGATGTGACTCCAGTATCGCCATTTGCTCTTCCCACGGCAGGTCGGCTGCGTTTGGAGACGCTGGCTTGCTGAGGAAGTTATAGCAAGTGAAGCCTTTACTTTCTATACCGTGCACTAGTCGTAAAATGTTTTCTGAGTTTCGTACCCGCCCTATGATCATGTAGTCTGTTTTCATATGGGTTTTAGTATACCAAAACCACGGGGTGAGGAAATAACAAATGAAAAAGCCACCCTCCCGTCGAAACGAAAGGATGTCTTTCTGCTTCGTTGGTTGAGTGGCATCAGTTGATGGTCAAAACATCTTTTCTTGGCTTCAGTTCGTAGATGGTGCATCCTTCGTCTGAAAGAACAATGACCTTCATCATTCCTGCCGGAGGTACTTCTAGGGCGGTATCGGCGATGTTGGGGAGTTTTTCGGCCACAATCTGGCATATGTCCCAACTAGCGGTCCCTAGCGCAATCGGGTCTTCTCCACGGTCACGGATGGGTTGCCAGTCCTGGTCAGGCATAAGCATGTCAACAACATCGCGCCATACTGAGTCCACTTGGATGCAGACCGCAACCATTTCGTCGTTTCGCTGTCCGTGCACATTGAGTGCCCTCCAAGCCAGGTGCTGCAGACGAGGCATGGATTGGGAGTACATCACGTTGCGGTACTCAGCCGCTTCCGAAAACTGGGCTTGGGGTGGAATAACTGCTGTGCCCATGGGATACCTCTCGATTGTTAGGGTTGAACAGGAAAACCAAAAAACATAATGCCTTAAATAATTTAGATGTCAATACAAGTAGCAAATACTTAATAAATGAGACTTCAGGTGTGTTACCGTATTACCATGACTTTAGACCAGCTACTCATCGGCAGCTTTGCTGCTATCAACATCTTGGCTTTTGGTGTGATGGCCTACGACAAGCGTATCTCAAGACGGGGGAGCGGCAACGGTACCGAGCGAGACCGTATTCCCGAAGGGCTCATTTTCTTCATGGCCACCGCCTTAGGCAGTGTCGGTGTGTATCTCGGCATGCTCACGCTCCGCCACAAGACCCGCAAATGGTACTTCCAAATAGGTATTCCACTCCTGATTCTCCAGAACTTGGCTGCGGTGTATTTGGTTTGGGAGTGGGTGGTTTAGATTGTGAAGCTATTAATATGATCAATTGTGAAAATGATCCTAAGGTGATAACCTTTGATCAATATGTCAGACAAGGAGGCAAAGGCCAGAATTAAAATTAACAAGCTACTAGAGGATGCCGGCTGGCGCTTCATCGATACCTCTGAAGGTAAAGCGAATGTGCAACTAGAGGCTGGTGTAAGATTTGAAACACTAGGTAGTGATTTTGAATTTGCAGAGACTCATGACAAGCGAAGTGGGGCAATTGATTTTCTTTTACTTGATACAGATGGACGACCTTTAGTGGTTGTGGAAGCAAAACGTGAAGCTATTGACCCACTCTCTGCCAAAGAACAGGCACGGAATTACGCCAGAACAGTTGATGCTCGTTTTGTTATTCTTTCAAACGGTAATATTCATTACTTTTGGGATACAAAATATGGGGTCCCAGAAACTACTACCCGATTCCCGTCACAGTCATCACTGACACAATTTAAGTCGTACATTCCAAATCCTCAAGAGCTGGCTTCTACAGAGGTAGATGAAAATTATGTCGTAGCTACGCAAATGCCAGGGTATTCTAGCGATCCTGAATTTCAAGATGATTCTACACGTAGCGCTTTTCTCCGTCGTCATAATCTAAAGCAGCTACGACCTTATCAAGTCCAGGCTATAAAAGCACTTCAAGAGGCTTCTAAGGGTGGTAATAAGCGCTTCCTCTTTGAAATGGCTACTGGTACTGGAAAAACCCTTACTTCAGCAGCGGTTATTAAACTATTCCTCAAATCTGGTAACGCCAAGCGGGTATTGTTTATCGTTGACCGTCTTGAACTCGAGGACCAAACCAAAAAAGCGTTTATTCAATACTTAGGTAAAGACTACCGTTGTGTTGTATATAAAGAGAATAGGGAATCATGGCAGAACGCGAGTGTAGTGGTCTCCACCATCCAATCGTTTATGGCTGGTGATCGTTACAAAAAAGAATTCTCACCAACTGATTTTGAATTTGTAATCTCAGACGAAGCTCATAGATCAATTGGTGGTAATAGTCGTGCTGTTTTTGAATACTTTGTTGGCTACAAACTTGGACTTACTGCTACCCCAAAAAACTATTTGAAGGGACTAGATGCTTCCGACACGGAATCACAACGGGAATATGAACGCCGTCTATTGGCTGATACCTATAAGACCTTCGGGTGTGAACCAGGTAAACCAACGTTTTCATATGATCTTCTTAAGGGTTCTAACGAAGGTTATTTGATTCAGCCAACCCTAGTGGATACTCGTACTGATATCACCACCGAACTTCTCTCGAAGGAAGGGTATGCTGTCCACACAACAACAGACGAAGGCGAAACAGTTGACGAGGTATATAAGGCACGTCATTTTGAACGTAAGTTTTTCAATGATGAAACCAATATTGCTATGGCTAAAGCTCTCCTCGATAATGGTCTCTATGATCCCATTGCTACCAAATTAGGAGTGCCGCTCTTTGGTAAAACTATCGTTTTCTGTGTATCTCAAAAACACGCTTCACGTATCACTAATATCCTTAACAGACTTGCGTTCGAAAAGTGGCCACAAATGTATGCTGAAGCCGATTTTGCAATGCAGGTGACGTCTCATGTATCCGATGCTCAGCAAATGACTATCAACTTTGCAAATAACCGTCTCGGGGGTATTTCTAAGCATCCCGAAGCCTATGAGACTAGCAAGACACGTGTCACCGTCACAGTTGGAATGATGACTACTGGCTATGACTGTCAGGACCTGCTCAACATCGCTCTCATGCGCCCAGTGTTTAGTCCGGCAGACTTTGTGCAGATTAAGGGTCGTGGCACTCGCAAACACCGTTTTGAATACCTCGACTACAACACGAATGAGACCACCGTTATAGATAAAGAGCGCTTCAAGTTTTTCGACTTCTTTGCTACGTGTGAATACTTTGAAAACGAATTTCCTTATGATGAAAAAATAAAGCTCCCCAAGATTAAGCAAGTTACTGATACCGACCCTACATCCACTAGTGACCAAGGTGAATTCGTTGATGAGGACGGTAAGAAAATATTCCGTGGTCCCCTTGATTTAGCATCACCAGATGAGATAGCTACCATCGCTGAAACACAAATTGGTGCAGAAGGGATGCGTATTGATCGTGAAGGATTTAAACAAGCCGTCCAAGAAGATATTCTCAATAATGTAGCCCTCACTACATTGTGGAAGAATGGCGACATTACTGGTGCAGAAGACTACGCCAAAACCAACATCTTTGATAAACCAAAACATTTCCTTAGTCTTTCTGGTATCCGCAAAATATTTGGTATTGACCGTCGCATCTCAGTTCGTGAGTTCCTAGAGGTGGCGTTTGGTGATAAGGAAGGCTTTGAAATGAAAGATGATCTCCTCGAAGCAGAGTGGGAGAAATTTACTGAAGTGCATCCGGTTGACCAAGAGCATTACTGGCCAGCCAAAAATTTCTTCAAAGCTTACATTACCGATGAAGACGTGCGTGATATCATAAAACGTAATCAGCCAGGAGACTTCCACTTCTCACCATCCTTCGACTTCAGCGATTACCAAAAGCTCAATGTCTACCGTGAATTGGTGCCTCAATACATACACGATTATGCTTATCACCTCACCAACCTTTAATATTCTATGATTAACGCCGACACCAAACGACATATAGATTCTGCTCGCCAGGTACTAGTTGGCGTGGTCCCAAACCCAACTTCCCAAATCGACCAAATCACGAACGCTCTTATATACAAATTCATGGACGATATGGACCAGTCAGCCATTAAGGCCGGTGGTGACCCATCGTTTTTTATTGGTGACCTTGAGCCATACGCCTGGACCAAAATCATGAATGAAAGGCTTGGTCACCAAGAACGAATGAACCTGTATGCCGAAGCCCTTGTTAAGTTCTCACAAGCCAAGCAACTCCCGCCACTGTTTCGTGATATCTTCAAATCTGCTTACCTCCCATACCGCAGTCCTGAAACCCTAGGTTTGTTCCTAAAGGAAATCAGCTACTTTGATTATGCTCACCCTGAAGACCTGGGTGATGCCTATGAATACCTTCTGTCTATCATGTCGAGCCAAGGCGATGCTGGTCAATTCCGCACCCCGCGCAACATCATCGACTTCATGGTGGATGTGGTAAACCCTACCAAAGACGACAAAGTCCTTGATCCTGCTTGTGGTACAGGGGGCTTCCTCGTGAGTTCATACAAGCACATTATCGAGCAACACGATGGCAAGGATGATCCCGACCATAAGGAAAAACCACTTACTCCTGAACAACGTAAAAAACTATTCACCAACTTTGAGGGTTACGATATTGACCCGAGTATGGTTCGTATTGCGCAGGTAAACATGTACCTCCATCAGTTCAAAAATCCTCAGGTCAGCCAGTACGATACGTTAACGCAGGAAGAACACTGGGGTGAAAAGTATGACGTTATCCTAGCGAATCCACCATTCATGTCCCCTCAGGGTGGTATCCGTCCACACAATAAATTCAGCCTGCCCTCTAATCGGTCTGAAGTTCTATTTGTTGACTATATTATGAACCACCTCAAGCCAAAGGGCCGAGCAGGTATCATTGTGCCGGAGGGAATTATTTTCAAATCAGATACTGCTACTAAGGCACTCCGCAAAGCACTGGTAGAGGATGGACTATATGCAGTAGTGAGCTTGCCAGCAGGTGTTTTCAATCCGTATGCCGGGGTGAAGACAAGTATCCTTTTGTTTGATAATGAGCATGCCAAGCAAAGCGACGAACTGCTGTTTGTGAAGGTGGAAAACGACGGCTTTGATCTTGGTGCACAACGCCGGCCAATTAGTAAGAATGACCTACCTGAAGCACTTAAGATATTAAATGCTTGGCGAGAGGGTGAAAAAGTTGAGTCCCCAATTGCTCAGTGGGTCCTGAGGAAGACAATTGCCGAGACCATTGATTACAATCTTTCAGCAGCAAAATATTTTGAAGCTGTAGATTACTCAAATACTAAGTGGCCAACTATAGATTTGGATGAAGTCTCAGTATTAATTCAACGTGGTAAATCGCCGAAATATGGAGAAGGAGGACCGCAAATCATAAAGTCAGGACAAGCACGAGGTTACTTTAGTTTTGACTCCACTCAAAAGTTTTATGTGGCGAATGATTTTGAAATTGATCATAGAAAATTACAAAAAGGGGACCTGCTAATTAACTCAACAGGTGTAGGAACAGCTGGTAGGGTTACACTTTTTGAGTTAGAAGGGGACTATTTAGTTGATAGTCATATAACTATTGTGCGTTTAGATAATACAAAAGTTTTACCTAAGTTCGTGCTGTATAACTTGGCAAATTTCTATGGCTTTAAAGCTATTGAAGCAATGGCAAAAGGTAATGGTGGTCAAATTGAATTATCTTTAGCAACAATTAAAGCATTAAAAATTCCACTCCCTCCACTTGAAGTGCAACAGCAAATCGTTTTAGAACTCGACGGCTACCAAAAAATCATCGACGGTGCCCGTCAAATCGTCGACAACTGGAAGCCAAAGGTGGAAATAGACCATGCTTGGGAGTTAAAGAAACTAGAGAGTCTGCTCGTACGTATCAGTGATCAGATTGATCCCCAGAAACACAAGGGTGATGTGTTTTATGTGGGACTTGAAAACATTGATTCAGGAACTGGCTTAATTACCGGAAACTTGATGACACCTTGCGATGTTATCAAGAGTCTGAAGAATGCCTTCAAAGCTGGAGATATTCTATATGGAAAACTACGTCCAAACTTAAACAAAGTTTGGTTGGCAGATAGGGACGGTATCTGTTCAACCGACATACTCGTTTTCAGAGGTACTGATAGTACGATTGCTAGGTTCTTTTGGTACCTAATGCTCTCCGAAAGATTTCTTCAGCAGGCTATGTCTGGAATAAAAGGTGCAAATTTGCCACGGGTTGGTTATGAACATATTAAGGAGATATTAATGCCTGCCCCACCAATTAAAGAGCAGCAACTAATCATCGACAGGGTTGAAGCCGAACGTGCACACGTCGAGTCCGCACGTACTCTAATAGACCTCTACACCCAAAAAACCCAGTCTAGCATCGCCAAACTGTGGTCGGAATAAAATTCTATGTACGATACTGACTATAATCGTTATATAGAAAAACTACTCAATGATCATTTTGATGCATCCCTGCTTTTAAATCATGAGCTCACTAAAGGACAGGTTCGTGAGAGATTTATACGTGATCAAATTAATAGCCAGTTTGGCGGTACAACATTATGCACATCTGGTGTAATGTCAGTTAGAGAGGTTAGGGGTCAGGTAGAATATAAGCAGGCAGATTTAGTTATATTTCCTCATTCAATCCGAAGACGAGAAATTGGGGCTGAGTATCTTATAGACCCGAAAGATGTACTCCTTATCGCTGACGTAAAAAGTAGTGTCGAGAAGCGCGATATAGTGGAATGGAATAAAATCGCTGAAAAAATACATAAACGGGAGAAGAAAGAGAACTGGAATAAAGATACACAGGTAGGTGTAATTAGCTATCGCTACAGTAAGGTTGATTTCCGCAGTCTACTCAAACAATTCGGCTTTGTTTATTCAAAGGACTATGGTGTATACATATATAAGAGAGGCTCTGAAGAGATTTCGAACTTAGATTTTTTATTTATTTTACATAACGTGGACGGAGAAGATCGGCGCCTGCTTTTGCGTAGAAACAAAAAGGCTCCTAGACAGAAAGATTTTATCCCTTATACATTGTTAATTGACCAGGCAGCTAGTGACGGATTTTGGGAGATGCTTTATTCATTAACTGGGGTATATTCTCAAACTTAATAATCTGCGGGAAAAGAATTAAAGCAATCAACATTAAATTTGCAATTTGTTCCAACTTATCAAATTTAAGCAATCGATTAATCTTAAATTTTAGATTACAATAGAGGTATGCAAAGTGAACATAAAGTCATTGATTTGTTCTGTGGTATTGGCGGCCTCTCTCATGGTTTTGTAAGAAGTGGTTTTAATGTAGTTGCTGGTGTAGATAATGACAGTGCTTGTAAGTATGGTTTTGAGCAGAACAACAAAGCGCAATTTGTAGATGGCGATATCTTAGACATTACTTCAGATCAATTAAATGATTTGTACGGTGATGTTAAGGGAATGAAGATATTGGTTGGCTGCGCGCCTTGCCAGCCGTTTTCTAAACTTAATACCAGAGGTATAACCGATAAGCAGTTACAGCCTCTCGAAAAGTTTGCACAGCTAATATCTGATATTCAGCCGGATATAGTTTCAATGGAAAACGTGAAAGGGTTGCTAAAAAATCCCATATTTGAAAAGTTCCTAGAAAATCTTGATGAAAATGGTTATCACTACTCGTACCAAATAGTTAATTTTTCTGATTATGGTGTGCCACAAAATCGGTTCCGTTTGGTTCTCCTTGCATCTAAACATGGTGAAATTAATTTGATACCTCCTACTCACTTAAATAAAAAGAAAACAGTTAGAGATACTATTGCGCAGTTAGAGGCGATTACTGACGGTCAGGTTTCTGAGAAAGATCCGCTTCACAGAGCAAGATCACTTAGTCCACTAAATAAGAAGCGTATAAAAGCTACGCCAAAGGACGGAGGCAACTCTCGTAGTTGGAGTGACGATCTTGTTTTAGAGTGCCACAAAAAGAATACCGGCAACTCTTATAGAGGAACTGTGTACGGGAGAATGAGCTGGGACGAACCGTCACCTACAATGACCACGCAATGTACTGGACTTGGTAATGGCCGCTATGGTCATCCGGAGCAAGATCGCGCAATTACTCTCCGGGAAGCTGCTTTATTCCAGACTTTCCCTAAGAGTTACAAGTTTATTGCACCCACTGATCAGATTACAACCTCTAAACTAGCTAGATTTATTGGAAATGCTGTTCCTGTACGGGCTGGGGAGGTAATTGCAAAAAGTATAGAAAAGCATATTCTTGAACTCAATGCAAGAAAATAACAACCCATTTGTATTTGAAATATCGCTGAGTATCTTAGACCATCTCGGGCGAAACCTTTATCGTAATTTCGTTACGATTTTAGGTGAAGCTATTTCAAACTCTTGGGACGCCGACGCTTCAAATGTGTGGATATATGTAGACGGAGACAATTTCGTAATTAAGGATGACGGTATTGGGATGGATTTTGGTGATTTTCAGGGAAAGTTTTTGAGAGTAGGCTATTCAAAGAGGAAGAATGATAATACGCTATCTGCAAAGGGCAGACCTTTTATTGGTAGAAAAGGTATTGGTAAATTGGCTTTACTCTCATGTGCTGAAAAAGTAAGTATAATTTCAAAAAAAGAAAATGGTGAGTATATTGGAGGTACGATCAATAATTCAATACTAGACCAAGTTATTAAGGATGATTTAAAGCCAGATCAGTATCCACTAGAACCACTAGATTTAAAAATATTTGCAAAGTATATAGAAGGTCACAATCAAGGTACCGTAATTCATTTTGAAAATGTTAGAGACGGTATTAAAAACAGCGTAGACTTTTTGAAGAAAATCACGGCGCTATATTTCCGATTTTCGCTAATTGATACATCTTTTAATATATATATTAATGATGACTTAATAACCCTGGAAGATGTTAAAGATTTGTCAGATAAGACCCAGTATTTATGGTCATTAAACAATTTTAGTGATCCTTTTATTGATGAAAATCTTTCGCATATTGAACAGGCACACAGAAAGAATTTTGAGTTACCGGAAGGTATATCTGGTTTCGTGGCTTCAGTTTTGACACCAAAAAATCTGAGCATTTTAGGAACAGGGGAACGAGTCAGTCTTGACTTATTTGTAAACGGAAGATTACGTGAAAGAGACATTTTGAAGAATACACCTACTGCTCGAATTGCAGAGAGCTATCTATATGGACAAGTTCACTATAATGCATTAGATAAAGGGGAAGATAAGTTCACAAGTAGCCGTGAAGGAGTCGTGGCAGATGATCCTGAATATCAAGAGTTTCTTTCTGTAATAAAAGGTGTTGTCGCAGACATAGTGAATGATTGGGATAAGTTGCGTGTTAAAAATAGAGAAGAGGGTGATCCTGAGAATGAGAGAATTACACCAAAAGAAAGAAAATCTCGCGAACTAGTTGGAGTTGTGACAAAAGAATATGCTACAAAGACTAAAGCAGACAACGTTAACACTTGGATGGATGAACTTGCTGACGATGCACAGTTTAATGTGCAGTCTTATACAGAATGCTTCGTTTCTGAAAATCTGGTGCGAAAATATATTACAGCAAAAAATATTCCAATGACTACAGTAGCGCAAGCTCAGATAACAGAGTGGAAAGATAGAGAGGTTGAAAATAAGAGACATGCAAACATAAATATTGACATCATGAGAACGGGTGAGGATATTAGTTATCTTGGAATGGATACACTTACATTTCTCGCTGACAATACAGGTACCGCTAACTCAATGAGGACCGACGCAAAAGAATATAAACCCCTTAGGAATGCTGTGATGCATACATCATTACTTACCGATGCAGCAAAGCTTAGATTGACTACAGTTTACGAAAACATCAAAGCTAGAATTAAGTCACTAATAAACCAACCATAAATAGGAAAAGGGGGCAGGGACAATAAAGCTAAAAATCCCGTATTGTAATTTTAAGCCAAACTAAAACCGCCTTGGGCGGTTTTAGTTTGCTTCATTTTCGTTTAATTACTATGAGCTTTTTACAACAATAAATTCATTTAACATCGCTAGGTATTGATCTACGATTTTTGGTTGGATTTTGCCGTGATGGAATGGTTTGACGGCACCTTTGTTTGCGATGATAGTATCCACTTGATCATAGAAGAAACCGTCTGGTGTAGCGATAAAGAGGGCAGCGTGCCGCCAGGATTTTTCTATCTCCTTGGCAATGGCGTTTACTTTGCCATTAGTTCGTTTGGCCATGTATTTGATTTCAACCAAGGTCACATTGTGCGTGTCTTCGTTTACTATCGCATAGTCTGGTGCTTTGCGAACAATTTCTATCATTGCTCTAGCATCTTCGCTCTTAGGAGCTTTGGCTAGTTGGTGGACTACCTTTTCGTAGCCAAATTCTAGTACGGTGTAGCCTTTAGTGTTGTGTATCATTTGTTCAAAGATAATTTCGGCAATCTTTCCCTTGATCAGTTCGTGGGTGAATTTGATGTTATTCATATGCTGAAATTATACCTTTTGTGTAGTCATTCTATATAGATAGCTTGAACAAACAGGGGAGTAGGTGTAGAATTCACACTAATATGTCACAAAAAGCCCCAGATAAATTAAGGTTTGCCGCTATGGCGGTGGATGTGGTTTTGTTTGCTGTTGTCGATGGGAAGTTGTCGGTCCTCCTTGGTGAAGTAAATCGTCCCCCGTACTACACCAATATTGAAGCCTTTATCGGTGGGTTGATTTTTGCCAACGAGACGGCGGAGATGGCGCTCGAACGTCATATCAGAAGTAAGGCTGAACTAAAGAAGGCGTACACTGAGCAGTTGTATACCTTTAGTGAGATTGAACGCGATCCGCGTAATCGGGTGATCTCAATTAGTTATCTTGGACTGGTGCGACCGGATGCTTTGAAGCAAGAACTGTGTGAGGGACTCCGCTGGTGTGAAGTTAAGAAGCTGCCAAAGCTGGCGTATGATCATGATGAGATGTTTAAGGTAGCGATTAGTAGGCTTAAGGGGAAGATCTCTTATACCAACATCGCGCAGTACTTGCTGCCAAAAGAATTTACACTCAGTGAACTCCAGGCGGTCTACGAACTAATCTTGGGCAAGGAAGTAGATAAGCGAAACTTTAGAAAGAAGATTATTGCGCTTGATATGGTGGTGGAGACAGGTGAGATGCAGCAGGGAGTGAAGAATCGTCCAGCGGCTTTATATCGATTTACTTCTGAGAAGCTCACTGAACTACCACTACTGATTTAAGGAGAAGGGGAGAGCGGCCGCAAGGCCGCTCTTTTGCTGTCTGTAAATAGTGTAGTTTTGACAATAAGGTAATCTTGTATCATAACTTAGTGTAGTGTTGACACTAATACAGGAGAGGAGTATCTTTGTGTCAGATATACACAAAGTACTTCAGCCAAGTAAATGGTCGAAGTATCCGTTCTTTGACAGAAAGGAAATAATTATGACGAACGCACTTGAGGTCGTCCGCGACCAGTTTGCCAAAGCCAGTCGGTTTGCCGATGTCTTTGGGTCACTGTCCGGAGCTGATCTTGATGAGAAGAAGCGGTTGCTGAAAAAGCAATACTCCATCCTCGCCAAGATGACTCACCCGGACCGGGTGAGTGCTCCTGAAGTGGCTCTCGCGACAGCGGTGTTTGCCGAACTGTCTACTCTCTACCGTCGGGCGCAGGATGCGCTTGTGGCCGGGGTGTACGACAACAGCTTCATCCCTTCACGGGGTGGGGCGGCTAGTACCAAGGTGACCGTCTCAGCTGGTACGGCAACGTACCAGCTTGATGTGGAAGCATATCGGGAGGGAGACTTCTCGAACATCCACTTGGGTGAAGCGGCGGATGGGTCAAAAATCTTTGCGAAGATTGCGGCTGATCCCACGCTGAATCCCTACCTGGTCGGTGAAGCCAACCTGCTGGCGCAAGCCAGTAAGTTGGCGGCTCTGAAGGGTATTCTCCCGTTTTTGCCCAAGCTCCTTGATTCGGTCATTTTGACCGAAGCTGGGAACGAGCAGTACCGGGTGAACCTCTATGAGTACAAGCCAGGGTTTGTCTCGCTCACTGAAATCAAAAACGCTTTTCCGGGAGGACTTCCTCCTGAAGATGCGGCTTGGATTTTTAGGCGAGTACTGGGGCAGACGCTCGCAGCGAATATGCTGGGGGTTGTCCATGGGGCGATTGTGCCAGATCACGTCCTCGTGAATCCGCTGACACACGAACCTCTCCACATCGGCTGGGCACACGCTATAGAGCGGCCAGCTGAACGAAATGCCAAGCTCACCACGGTCATCGACCGCTTCAGTGACTGGTATCCACCGGAAGTCTTGGCCCGAGAAGTGCCGTCTCATCAAACCGACCTTTACATGGCCGGCAAGACGATGGTCTACCTCCTCGGGGGAGATGTGGCTCGTGACAGATTCCCGAGCCATGTGCCAGAGCCCTTGGTGCAATTGGTGCGGCGATGCCTTGAGACGAAAGTCGAGAAGCGTCCCCGCGATGCCTTTGCACTCATGCAAGAGTTCACGAAAGTGATCGACAAGCTCTGGGGCAGGAAATATCGGCCGCTTCGGCTGCTGTAACTGTGAATCTAAACTGTAACGCAAGGAGAGTATCATGGGTGGTGGAACTTGGGACAGCGGCGCCTATTCAGCCGCAACTTCTGCTCGTCGCGCCTCTGGCATTGACGATTTCGATTACACCAACAAGGTGCGGTCGGGTACGGTATCGGGTATCCACCCGACGCTTGACCCACTCGGGATGAAGAACCCGGACTCGAGCAAGTATCGGTTCCCGCTTCGCGAGAGTCGAGACAGCGCTGAGCACCCGGATTCGATTCCGATTGCGATCATCTTTGATGTCACCGGTTCGATGCATTCGATCCCGACGGTGCTGCAGCAAAAGCTGACGCGCCTGATGGACGTGGTCATCGACAAGGCCGGCATTCCTGATCCGCAAGTGCTGGTGGGCGCCGTCGGCGACTCCATCAGTGACCGGTATCCGCTTCAGGTGGGGCAGTTCGAGTCGAGCAACCTGTTTGACGAACAACTGCGCAACATCATCCTCGAAGGTGGTGGTGGCGGCCAAAGCATGGAATCCTATGCGCTGGCCTACCGCTTTGCTGCAGACCACACGGCCACCGACGCGTTTGAAAAGCGCGGCAAGAAGGGCTACCTCTTCACCATGGGTGACGAGAAGCCCTGGCCAACGGTGACGGCGGCAGATGTCTCGCGCCTCTTTGGGGTCGAGGCGTCAGAAGACGAGACGGTGGAAAGTCTCATTGCTCGGGCCTCCGAGCGCTGGGAAATCTTCCACCTCTTCTCGCTTGATGGCAGCTACCGCAACGACAAGCAAGTGCACGACACCTGGCGCAAGCTCCTCGGTGAACGGCTTGTGATGGTCGAGGATTCGTCCTTGGTGTGCGAAATCATTGCTGGTATCGTGCACATGATGGAGACGGCCTACGACGTCGATCGGGTGGTGGGTGACATCGGCCTGTCCGGTGCGGCGGCTTCGGCCGTGAAGAATGCACTCGTGCCGGTCGGAACCAGTTCTTTGGTCGCCAAGCGGCAAGCCAGCGCGAGCGGCGCCCTCAAGAAGGGTGGAGCTGCCAGGGGTGGCGTGTCGCGGATCTGATCTTTCAGTTCCTTTACGTAACTGCGGCGACACCAATGGTGTCGCCGCTTTCTTTATCTCAAACTATGGAGCATATATCATGCATGCATCAATTGTGACTGACCTTGGCTTTGGTGATGCTGGTAAAGGCACCATGGTCGACTACTTGGCTCGCCAGACATCTCAGGCGGTCATCGTTCGCTTCAACGGCGGTGCTCAGGCCGCACACAACGTCCACACCGCCTGCGGGAAACATCACACGTTTTCGCAGTTCGGCAGCGGCATGCTCGTCCCGGGTACGCGGACGTTTCTTTCGCACTACGTGTTGTTTGATCCGTTTGCGCTTAGGAACGAAGCGGACGCGCTCTCGAAGCTCGTCCCCGGCGACCCACTCTCTCGAGTGATTGTCGATGGTGGTGCGCTCACGGTTACGCCGTTTCAAAAGGCAGCCAACCGGGTGCGGGAATCGCTTCGTGGAGCCGGACGTCACGGCAGTGTGGGTATGGGTATCGGTGAAACGATGGCCGACATGCTCACGTTTCCGGAATTGGCGGTCTACGCGCACGACCTGCGTGACCTGCCGCTTTTGTTCCAAAAACTGAAGCGGCAACAGGAGCTCAAGCAAGCGGAGTTTGGTGAAAGGTTGGCGGTTGTGTCCGAATCTGGTGTTTTGCCAGAGGAGGTGCGACTCCTGTCTGATCCGAACGCTCCGCGGTACATCGCCGAGACGATGGTCGAGCTCTCGCGGCGGTTTACGCTCGGCTCGATGAGTATCCTCAAACGCCTCTCGTACGAGCATCCACTCATCTTCGAAGGTGCACAGGGAATTCTGATCGACGAGTGGCACGGCTTCCATCCGTACACCACCTGGAGTACAAGCACCAACAAGAACGCCAACGCGCTCTTGCGTGACTTGGGCTACCTGGGGCCGGTTAATCGCTACGGCGTGGTGCGGGCATATAGCACCCGTCATGGGCCAGGACCGTTTCCAAGCGAAGACCAAGGACTCACCATGGCCTTGCCAGACACGCACAACGTGTTTGGTCGGTGGCAGGGTGGTTTCAGGGTGGGGTGGCTTGATCTGCCACTCACGCGCTACGCGCTTGCGGTATCGGAAGGTACCGACACCATTCTGCTCACGCACCTTGATCGGTGGGCTCAGTTGGGAGAGAAGAAGGTGGTGACTGCCTACGCAGTTGAGGCATCGGCATTGTCCACGCGTGAGCGAGCGGCGATTGTCGAGATGAAGGTGGCACGCCCGGTGGCAGGGAAGGTGTATATTGGTTCCTTCAGACCGAAGGAGACGCTTGAAGACCTGACCTACCAGGAGATGCTTGGAGACATACTCGGAAAGTCCGAGCCAGTCTTTGAGTACACTGAGCTTTCAGGCGAGGCGTACGCTGACTTTGTCGGTACGCGCCTTGGTCTCCCTGTCGGGGTGACTTCGTACGGGCGCACTGCTGCTGAGAAGCGCGAGCGGCTGTCACTCCTCCAGGCTGCATGAACAGTTCTTTGAACCACAACTACAAACCGGACGCTTGCGTCCGGTTTTTTATGTGTAGGAATTTTGAATAAAAGAAAACCCCGCCTAGGCGAGGTTTGGTTGGTGGTCTGGTTTAGTTGAGGAGCTGCCTGGGCGGCAACGATTCGAGGTGACAGACATATACCGCGTCCTTGCCCAGGGCCACCAGACGAGCGTTGTTGGCGGGTAGTTCCCGCGCGAGGGACGGTTGTAATTCGGGAAGTACTTCCAGAATCGGTGCCAACACCGTTGCGTCTGCCACACAGCAGGCGATTCTGCCTGGGGTGATGGGTTCGGTGGTCAGCCAAGGAATCAGGTCGGCATATTCCGAATCTGGTTCAATGCAAAGAACCACAATCTCCTCCAGGCTAAGCCCGCGTAGCGCTGCTGCTTCGTAAACAAGACTAGACAGCATTGCTTTCTGGAGACTAACAAATTTTTTCATCAGATACTCCCAGGTGTGATTAAGATAGGCGGCTATACTCCATAAGGATATCGCCAGCGGTAACTGCCTCTTCGTCCAAGTCCCCGAAGAAGCAGAGTATTCTGGCTCGGCCAGGCCGGCAGGGAGCCAAAATCTCTTCTTCCATCTCCGGCATGTTCTGGACTGCGTATTCACACAATAGCCAAGAGCAGTAACCAGTAGTAAAGCGCTGGTGCGGATTTGGGAGAAAGGCTTCTTTGGGGTAATTGGTTGCTTCCGACAAAGCGTCAGCGTGAGCCGACCAAGTTGATTTGGTGTCAAAAACAAAGATGACTGGCGGTTTGAACTTTTGGCTCGCAATTGAAGCCAGGCGCTGAAGTTCATCGATGCGGGCTGCCATCTCGTTGGCGATCGGGGGCACTTTTGGTCTAAACATGTTTTCCTCCAGACGGTTGAAAGAGCAGGATTTAAGCAAGAGTAGTCGGAAAAGAGTTTATTGTAAAGCCGCCTGCTAATTAAGGGAAAGGGGCAGGACGATGAAACTAAAGACCTTCCTTGAAAAACCGTAAATTTGTGATATAATCACAAATAATGAATAACTTTAAACCAGGAGGACAAAGAAATCGTAAAGAATTTCTTGGTGGTCGCCCTAAGTCAGATGCAAACTATGGACCGAAGAAACGATTTGAAAGTAACGACCGGGGACCACGCCGTGATGATCGTGGTGGGGAACGAAAAATAGAACTATTTACTACCGCTTGTACTACCTGTGGTAAGTCGTGTGAGGTACCTTTCAAACCAGATGGCACTAAGCCGGTATTGTGTCGGGACTGTTTTGCTGCCAAAAACGCTGGCGGGGACAATGCTCGTAGTGGCAATCGTTCTACTAGTAATGACTTTGCACCGCGCAAGCCAGAGCGTTCATTTGATGCTCCGCGCGTAGAGCGAGCACCTGGTGTGTCTAGGGAAGACTTCGCTGCACTGTCTCGCCATGTCACAGCTCTAGATGCTAAGATCAATGAGATTCTCGCAATAGTGAAGACTGCCCATGCAACGGTTGAAAAGCCACCGGCGGCAGCTGAAGCTGCAACTGGAGAAGAGGTAACTATTAAGAAAGACCGCAAGCCTAAGAAGGCTGCAAAAGTGGTGAAGAAGACAGTTAAGAAAGCAGCGAAGAAGGTGACCAAAAAGAAGTAGTTGAAACATCTAACTAAAAACGCTCGGCTTCGGCCGAGCGTTTTTTTGTAACTGTGGAGCAGTTTATCGCATCGATACCTTGAGAGACAAATCAAGAGCTTTTGCAATGCGTCCGAGTGTCTGCAGGGAAGGGTTGCCGTCTCCGCGCTCAAGGCGAGAGATCACTGGCTGGCGACTGCCAATGGCTTCAGCAAGCTCAGTTTGAGACCATCCACGCTTAATACGTTCTTTAATAATAGTTTTGACCACTTCATATTCTGGTCCAAGCATCTCGTACTCAGTTTTAGTAACTGGGTTCTTGAGTGCCTTGGCCTTAAATTGTTTGAATGTAGTACTCATAAAGTAAATATAACTTATAAGTTATATTATTGCAAATGATCTTTTGCGTCTCGCGCTCGGTTTAATTCTTTGTCGAGTGTCTTTTGAGTCTTCTTTACACAAGCATGCAGCAAAACAGCCTGCTTGTTATGGAAACAATAAAATATTCTAATTTCTCTAGTTCCTCGTATGCGTAGTTCAAGCAGTCCGCCAGACATATGCTTGCTATGAGGCATTCCTAAGTCACTGCCAAATTCTTCTAGTAATTCAATTGTGCGAATTACCTTCGCAATTTCCTTTTCATTTAGTGATTCAAGAAATGTTTCCACTGAATCTAGTAGAATGATTTGCATAAAGTAATTATAACAAAAAACATCACTGCATAGAGTGATGTCTTTGTGCCTGCACCGCGAAGCTTGAGGAGCTTGCGACGAAAGCGAAGTGGTGGAGATGTGGAGAATCGAACTCCAGTCCGAATCAGGTACCACATTGTGAGTCTACAGTGCGTAGTCTCTCCTTTGTAAGACTTCTGTACTGAGGGAATTTCTTTGTCGTTACGATTTTTTATACAGTCATCGTAGATTTACTACGCCTTCTGTTTAAAAAAATCTAAACTCCGCGAACTCCATCTCAGTACAGAAGTCTTTTTAAAATTAGTATCTATAGAAGCGACAAAACAATACTAATTCGAGTTGTTACAATCTTGAACCTAGAAGACAACGGCAACTAGATCCACAGCCTCGTGGCTATTCTACAACTGAAACGTATGAGGCGTTTATCTCAGTCGCATCACTCCGGATCTAGACGAATGGTTACGCTAGAGCGGGAGCGAATCCAAACGCGTTAGCGTATGGACTTGGTATTGCTTTGTTTGCAAATACGGATGGAACCTTTTAGCGAATTGGTTACCATTTTCGACACTGCACACAATGGGTAGGCTAACCGTCGATGCCTAGCATCCCCAGAAAACACCGAAGTGTTTTCTAGATTGAGTAGTTCACTCAATCTGATGGAGAAAGGGAAGTAACAAATGTACTTCTATGCTTTCTGGGAATATCGTGTGCTGTTGAAGACGAGTGAGTAGGAGATTTCTTTCAACTATTGGCTCTTCATGATTCTATCAATTTCTCGTTTGTTGTCGCGAGCTTTGAGTGTTTCGCGCTTGTCGGCCTTCTTTTTACCGCGGGCGAGGGCGATACCGAGCTTTACTTTACGTTTATTATTATACCATCTGGTTGCCACTATTGTCAAGCCATTACGCTCACTACCTTGCTCGAGTTCTTCGATTTGTTTCTTCGAGAGAAGGAGCTTGCGGGCTCGTTCTGGGTCGTAGCCTTTTGGGGTATTGGCGACCTGGTAGGGGCTAATTGAGGCGTTAACTAGATACGCTTCTTTACCACGAATAATCACGTAGGCGCCGTTTAGGCTCGCTTTATTGGCCCGAATAGACTTCACTTCGTGGCCCGTAAGAACTACCCCCGCCTCATATTGTTCGAGGAATTCGTAGTCAAAATAGGCTTTTTTGTTTTGGACAAAATCAGACATATCGCTTATGACGTTTAACTATAGATGGTATTACGCCCTCGTGCAATTGTGATGTTCCACGCGTATGGGTAAGGGAAGGCTATTGGCTCGTAAACTTTGGTAATTTCTGTATAATGCACCGTACTATGTCAAATTTAGAAAACGAAACAAAACCGGATAATACAACGGAAAAAGAGACGCCGAAGGCGCCAGAACAGCCTGAGGAGAAGAAGGCTCCCGAGCCAAAAAAGACAAATGGTCACAATCCACTTCCACGCCTCCGCGAGGTGGGGCAGCGTGTGCCAATTGGACCAGGTAATTTCTGGAACAACATGCTCTCTACTGTGCTTTTGCTCGTGCTTGTCACGATGCTTTTTAGTTACCTCACTGATACCCGTGTCGAACCAGAACAGCTCTCTGTCTCTGAAGTTGTAAATCAAGTAAAGGCTGGTGAAGTCAAAGAAATTATCGTCCGTGGGTCAGTACTGGAAATCAGCTACCAAGACGAAACTCGTAACAAGGGTGAGGCGAAGCGTGAGACAGATGCGTCTGTGTCTGAGTCGCTCACCAATTTCGGTGTGAGTGCTGAGCAGCTCGCTACTATCAAAATTGATGTCCAACGCGAGACGGGCTTTAGTTACTGGTTTGGGCAATTTGCACCGTTCCTGTTTCCATTACTCTTCCTCCTGCTTGTCATCTGGTTCTTTACCCGTTCAGTAAAGGGCGCTGGTATGCAGGCTTTGAATTTCGGTTCAAGTAAAGCCCGAGTAATTGATCCAAATGATACCAACCAGAAGGTTACCTTTAAGGATGTAGCTGGTGCCAAAGAAGCGAAGCAAGAACTCGAAGAAATTGTCGACTTCCTCAAGAGTCCAAAGAAGTTTATTGATATTGGGGCTGAGATTCCAAAGGGAGTGATGATGATGGGTGCGCCAGGAACTGGAAAGACGCTGCTCGCTCGCGCTGTCGCGGGAGAGGCGGGCGTACCATTCTTCTCAATCTCTGGATCAGAATTTGTGGAGATGTTTGTGGGAGTTGGTGCGTCTCGAGTCCGGGATCTCTTCTCAATGGCCAAGAAGGCTGCGCCAGCTATCATCTTTGTTGATGAAATTGACGCGGTGGGACGAGTGCGTGGTACCGGAGTAGGTGGTGGAAACGATGAACGTGAACAAACCCTCAACCAAATCCTCGTGGAGATGGACGGCTTTGAGCCAAACGCCAAGGTGATTGTGATGGCGGCTACTAACCGTCCAGATGTACTAGACCCAGCGCTCCTTCGACCAGGTCGCTTTGACCGTCGCGTGACTATCGACTTGCCAGATCGCAAAGACCGAGAAGAAATTCTCAAGGTACATGCTCGCAAGAAGCCACTGCAGGATGACGTAAACCTAGAGCTCATCGCGATGCGTACTCCAGGCTTCTCTGGTGCAGACCTTTACTCGCTGATGAACGAAGCAGCTATCTTGGCAGCTCGTGAACTACGTAAGAAGGTTGGACAATTTGATATTATTCGCTCAATTGAAAAGGTGATGCTCGGTCCTGAGCGCAAGAGTCATGTGATGAGTAAGCGGGAGCGATTGGTGACTGCCTACCATGAAGTAGGGCACGCTCTCGTAGCGTCTGTACTCCCATACGCAGACCCAGTGCAGAAGATCTCAGTTATCTCACGTGGACGCGCAGCCGGATATACCCTCAAGCTCCCAGACGAAGATCGACGTATGCATTCAAAGAAGGAATTCTTGGACGATATCGCCATGACGCTCGGTGGATACGTAACTGAAGAAATGGTGTTTGGTGACCTCACCACTGGTCCAAGTAACGACCTCCAGGTAGTAGCGAACCTCGCTCGCGATATGGTGACTAAGTACGGCATGAGTGCGCTCGGCCCAGTTGCCCTTGAAGGTACTGGTGGACGGATGATTGGTGGCGGGATGAGTGAAGATCGTGGTTACTCTCCACAAATCGCCAAGGCGATTGATGACGAAGTAGCTCGAATTATTGAGGAAGGGAAAATCAAGGCCAAAGATATTTTGACCAAGTATCGCCCAGCTCTCGATGCCATCTCAAAGCGCCTCGCTGAAGTGGAGACTCTCGAGCGAGAAGAATACGAAGCATTGCTCAAGCGTGAAGGGGTAGAAATCCAAGACGCCTACAAGAAGCAGCGTGAAGAAGATGAGGCCAACGCTGACCCAAGTAAGATTCTTGAAGATATCGCGAAGGAAAGTAAATAATAAAACACAAAAGCCCCGCGCCATTGGCGCGGGGCTTTTGTGTTTCTAGCTGTGTACAGGACGGAGGTTTTCTTCTTGTACTATTACGCCGTCTTCCATGTAGAGGATGCGGTTGGCACCAAGGGCGTACTCACGTTCGTGGGTGACCATTACTATGGTCTGTCCGGTGGTGTGATTGAGGTCACTTAAAAGATCAATCACTTGCTTACTTGAGATGGAGTCTAGATTGGCGGTTGGTTCATCCGCAAAGATAATCTTTGGTGCACTGGCAATCGCGCGGGCTATCGCGACGCGCTGCTGTTCACCACCAGATAGTTCAGCCGGGAGGTTCTGGTATTTGCCTTCAAGACCGACGCTATCGATAGCAGCGTCGGCTTTCTCTGTCGCTGTCTGCCAATAGTCGCCACGCATTAGAAGGGGCATCATGACGTTTTCGCGCGCTGAGAGGTCGGGTACGAGTGCGTAGTCTTGGAATACATAGCCAAGGGTATTAAGACGAAACGTAGTGCGTTCTCTTTCAGATAGTGACATAACGTCCGTGCCATCTACTATGAGATGTCCACTTGATGGGGTATCAAGGACCGAGAGTTGGTACATAAAGGTAGATTTACCAGCGCCAGACTTACCCATGATGGCAACAAACTCACCAGGCTCCACGGTAATGTCGACACCACGAAGGACATGGGTAAGAAGCGGCTCTTTGCCGAAGGTGCGATGAATGTTTTGAGCAATGATGATGGGCATACTACTTTCTTCCTAGGATAGCATTAAGCGTGTTCTGCTTCGCAATCATCCAGGCTGGGACAAAGCCAGCGATGAGCGTGATTACAAAGAGAATCACAAACTTATAAAACGTTCCTTCGGGATCGGCTGAGAGGATGCCGTCACTAAACGGAAACTGGATAGGGTTCTGATCAAAGTATGGGACAAGGAAACCGTAGGTAAGTAGAGCACCGAGGAAGGAACCAGTAAGGGCATAAAACGCGGCTTGGGCCACGTAGGCAATCTCAATCACTTGGCGCTCAATCCCAATCCCTTTAAGGATACCAATGTGACGACGTCGTGAGAGGGCGTTGATAAAAATAATAATAAAGATAGTGATAGACGCCACCACAATACCAATAGAACCAATGAAGGTACCAAGGACGTTGAAGGTGTTTTTGATATCAATGAGGAACTTCGGGAGGTTTTCTTCGAAGGTTAGGATCTTGGCAAATTGAGTTAGACCACTGGCTTCCATTGAAGCCGCAATCTTGGCGTTGTCCTCTGGGTTTACAGTCCTAATGACTATTTGGTCGGCGTTGCGGTCTAGACGATTGAAGAGACGGCGGAATTCTCGCTCTGGAATGAAGGTAGAGAGATTCACTTCGTCCACCTTAGATTGTACTAAGCCTTTGACCACAAACTCTTTGGAGACGTCACCGAGAGTGAGGCGTACAGTATCACCTGGCTTCACTCCAGCCACACTTTCAAATACGTCACCAAATTGCTGTGCGTATTCTTCAATATAATAAATTCCAATGAGGATGAAACCCTCTTCGTCTGGATTGAGGTATTCACCTTCAATCACCAGGTCACTGAGGCCCGTCATGGTGTCTTCTTGGTGTGGGTCGATACCGGAGACACGAACCGCAGCAATGTCTCGTTCGTTTTGTAGGTTGCGACGTTCTTTGTAGTTGGCTTCGAGGGTGGCACTGCCACTGAAGCGAACAGAGTAGGTATCAATTTCTGGGTAAGCCTCAATCTCACGAATGAAGGACTCGGTCTCGAGGATATGGTCTTCGCCATCTAGTTCGGTGATGACAATGTCCCCAAGGGCGCTCTCACGAACGGCTTTCTCCGCCCCCTCAATAAGACCAACCAGAATCCCGGATACGGCGATGAGGTTGAGGAACGTGAGCATCATCACAAAGATGATGAGGGAAGTAGTCCAGATACTAGCGCGCTGTATCTGGCGTAGTCCGAGCAAAAGTCCGATACGAAGACTGCGCATAGCTTACGGAGCGATTACAGTAGTGCCAGCATCTACACCTTTAATTTCGTAGTAGCTGTCGTTACCAGTAAATAACACTTCAATAGTGGTAGTAGCGACACGGTGGCCAGCTGGGACTAGGACGGACTTGGTGCCATCAGCTGCGGTGGTCACAAAGCGCTTTGGGATACGTACCACGTCTTGCCGCTCTTCAATGATGATATCAATGTCAGCGTTGAGTCCGGCGCGTAGCCAGCTCGGGAGTGTATCTAGTTCAATCGTGATTTCAAAATAAGCTACACCGTCAATTTGCTTGGCGATAGGGGAGATGTAGGTGACTTCACCTGTCAGTGTCTCACTGCTGCGGGCATCAAAGACTGCGTTCATTTTTTGTCCAAGGGCTAGCTTAGTGATATCGATTTCAGGAATGCGCGCCTTAAGTGTAAAAGCGTCGCTAGCAAGTACTGTGACAACTGGGGTGGTTGGAGCAGTCTCGCCAGTAGCAATATCTACTTCAGTCACCACGCCATCAAATGGCGCGACAATTGAACGGTCAGCCAAGCGGGCGTCGATAGCGGCAATACGGGCTCGGGCTTGAGACACAGCAGCCTCAGCCTGTGTGCGGGCTTCACCACGGGCTGGTGCAGTAGTTAGGGTATTTTGGTCCTTGGCTACGGCGAGATTATTCTCCGCCGCCTCTATGGCGTTGTCTGCTTGTGTCTTGGTTAGGTTATAAGTATTTAAAAGGGTAGTGTATGAGCTACTTCGAGTATTGGGAATGGATATTACCCAAGTTGAATTGCTGTAGGTGTCCCCGGCAGTGAACTCTAAGTAAAGACCACAGGTACCAAGGGCAGCTGGTTGGTCGGTACTCACGATACCAGTGCCACTCTCAAGGCCGGTATAGGTAAATGAGTAGCCGGATTCTGTGCTTGAACGGTAGACTTCAACTTCATATGTGCCTTCTTCAGGGCAGATGTAGGTGCCAGAGACAGTTGGGGCAGTGCTATTTTCTTCTGGGTCGGTAGCTACGGCGGTTAGACTGGTAGACAAGAGAGCGGCGCGTGCATTGTTGACCTTACGAGTCTCTTCGATGTTGACGCGAGCGAGGTTGGCTTCGGCTGATTGAAGGGTTGTGTTGGCTAGGGTGACAGCTTCGTCTCGTGGACCAGCTACTACTTCACTGTAGGCAGCTTCAGCTGCTACGAGCGCCGCTTCAGCTTCGTTGCGCTCAGCAACGAGTGTGCTGGCAGCCAAGGTGGCCAGAACTTCACCTTGTGTTACCACCGCACCTTCTTCAACGAGAACGGCAGTTACGATACCGGTAGCCGGGAAAGACATCTCGGCTAATTGTTTGGCTTCAACAAACCCAGACACTGATACGAGCTCACTCACGGTGCCGCGGTCGACAGTAGCGGTAATCCAGACGGGAGCAGCAGGGAAGAGAATTTTATAGAGGAGATAAAAAGCCGCCCCGATACAAAGTAGAGCGAGGAGGATGATATACCAAGAACTAGAACGCAAAAATCGCATTGCTTTAAGTATAGCATTGCGATTTTGGCTGACCTTTGCGTTTTACAGAGGTGGTTTATGCGGGGACCATGCGTTATATGAATTCAATATTTTGTCCATCCACCTGGACTCGAACCAGGGACCATGCGTGTATAAGACGCAGGCTCTACCAACTGAGCTATGGATGGACAAAAAACTTAATTCATACAAGTTTCGTTCATTCGGTCATAAAAGCATATCACTGTGTTCTAAGCTTTTGCGACTCTCATTCACTTACTTGTAACCCCTCGGCTCTACCAACTGAGCTATGGATGGTTGGGTGGTGAAACTATAGCGTATTTGCAGAATAGAGACAAACAAGCCCCTTCGCGAGAAGGGGCTTCGTCAGTCCATTTTGGATCATTGTTTTTGATTCCTCTGGTTTTGCTTGTGACGGCGGCTTGAGCGTCGATTGATGGCCGCAAGACCGTCTTCGCCAGTGTCCTGAATAGAGCTTTGGTAAAGCTTCACCCAAATAAGAAAGAGAAGCCAGGGGTTCATTTCTATCTCCTTTGCGTTTGAGGCGACTACGATTCCAAGTAAAAGTATACGGTATATATAACCAAAAGGCCACCAGCTTTGCTGGTGGCCTTTTGGTTTAGATTAGATTCGAACCACTATATCATCTAGGTTCTTTCGCACTTTTGCATAGTTTTGGGTTTCGTCTTCGGTTGAACGGTAACCAATTGCAAGAATCACAGTGGCGTGTAGGTTGTGTGCACTGAGTCCTAGTATTTCATTGAAACCAGCTGGGTTAAAGCCTTCCATTGGGGCGTTGTCGATTCCTTTTTCGGCAGCAGCGATCATCATGGTACCAAGAGCAATGTACGCTTGCTTCTGTGCCCAGACTAGGCGATCAGCTTCAGTGCGGTTAGTTAGGTCTCCGACCATCATGTCTTTGTATCCATCAACTGCGCCAGCTGGGAGGCTACGGGTGCGTTCAATGCGAGCTGTGTACTCAGCGATGTAAGTGGCGTCCACATCAGTACGAGCCGCCAAGACCAACAGCGCACTGTTCTCACCAACCTGTCCTTGGTTGTATGCGTGTCCCACCAAGGCTTGCTTCTTTTCCTTATCAGTCACTACCACAATCTTGAATGGTTGGAGGCCATAAGATGTAGCGGCTAGATTCCCGGCTTCGAGGATGTATTCCAGGTCATCGGCCGACACTTCCTTGGTCGCGTCAAACTTCTTGGTGGCGTAACGCCACTTTAACCAATTTTTTGTATGCATAGGCAGTGAGTATACGTGGGTAGGGGTGAACATGGTAGACGGTATAACCTGTGTATGGGCGTAGTGACATTGTAATGACAATGTCATATACTGTACCCATGGCTAGAAACAAACAAACTACACTGCAGATACGAATTGATGAAGAAACGAAAGACCAGGCCAAACACATTTTGGGTGAACTTGGTCTCGATATGTCTAGTGCAATTAAACTTTTTTTGCGAAATATTATTATTACCGAATCAGTACCATTAGAACTCCGAAGTGAAAAGGGGATGCTGGCTGAGCGGAAGTGTGAGCTCTTGCGGGATGTGGCGCTGGAGTCGGCGCGGGAGCGGCGGACAAAGTAAAAGCCGCGAGTCCTGGGTAGGATTCGCGGCTGAGGCAGCTGACTCGCTTGGAAAAGTGTTGCTGCCTGCCAAGTTGTTGTGGGGGATGGCGACCCCGTTTAGGTACAGAGACTCATTTCATCTCCTCGGTATGGTTGAGGCGATTGTCCGGCGTGCGCACGCGGCAGGCCAGACTCTTGGCCGCGGGCGCGCGTCAGGTGTAATTGCTGCCCAGGCCGCCGGTGAGGAAGGTGATGCCGCCGGCCACCGCGCTGTTGGTGGTGTGGCGAACGCCCAGATCGAACTTGGTGTAGTACGAGCTCTGCGGGAACTGCGAGGGATCTTTCATGAAGGTTCTCCTTGGTGGAAAGGTCACGCCTCTCGGTTCACTGGGACTCCAGCGAATGAGGCAATGACACAATAGCACACTATGCTCTCAGTGTCAACACCAAAGGAAACCGCCGCAAGCAAGGCCTGCGGCGGGTATCGTTGGGAACTTTTAGAACTGTGCCCAGGTCACTTGAAGTGGCCAAGGTCGTCCGCCCTCACCGAATTGGTGTTTCAGATTGAGACTGAGTCGTCCGATTTGGTTGGTGCAGAATCGGTAACCGTTGTCGGTGGCTCTCTGACTCCAGCCCGGCGTCTGTGAGCTGGTCGACCAGTTGATGCCAGTTCGGTTGATCAGCTGCACACAAGTGTCTCTCTGGTTGGTGTGGAGCTGAATTTGTTGCTCGCTTACCAGTTCCGTTGTGGCGGGGTGTATGTCAGCCATCACTTCGACGAAGCGCGGAATGACAACCACAAAGTTTAGACTGGCTGAACTTTGGCTTTCGGCCCACAGCGGCGAGTAGCCGAGGCAGAGGGCAAGAATCAAAAGAACTTTTTTCACACATTTCTCCTTGTTGTTATTAAGTACACAAAGTGTGTTCGTCTGAAGTCGCCTTAAGCGATTGAAGCAGCGAGCATCGATTTTTCAAATCAAACTCCACCGTACCTTGATTGTGTGTGTACAGTCTGCAGTATTGAGGTGCTTCGAAGGTTGGCATATCGAAGTCGACGTACATAAACGGACTGAGGAACAGACCGTCTTCTGGTGCATACAATGCCCAGAGCATACGATTACGTACCAGCCAAATGTTTTCATCAATTGGGGTGTAGGCGCAGTACGGGCCAAGTATTTTGTCTCTAGGTACTTCAGGAAAGGGTTTGTTGGACATGAGTGGTCTCTGGTTGTGGAAAGAAGAATCTGAAAGCAGAATGCCATTTTTATACAAAAAAGCAACCCCGACGCCTAATAGGCGTCGGGGTTGCTTGTCTGTTATTCCATATGAAGATTTTTACTCAGAAGATCAATTTTCTTGGCGATGACAGGATAGTTCTTGAGGGTTGAATCGCTGGCGATAAGGGCCTGGGCTTCTTTGCGGGCCGCCTCGACCATCTTGATGTTCTTTATTGCTTCCATGCCAAGGTCAGTGAGGCCCCACTGCTTCATGCCATAGAGTTCGCCTGAGCCACGCAGTGTGAGGTCGTACTCAGCCAGTTCAAAACCATTCTTGGCTTCAGTGAGGGCTTTGAGTCGCTCGAGAGTCTTGCCACTTTTGCCGGTTGAGTCTTTGGTGGTGACGGCAAAACAGTACGCTTGGTGTGTTCCGCGTACCACTCGACCGCGTAGTTGGTGAAGTTGAGCGAGTCCAAATCGTTCAGCGCCTTCAATAATGATATTGGTAGCGTTTGGTACGTTTACTCCTACTTCCACCACTGAAGTCGCAACCAAGATATCAATTTCGTGACTGAGGAATTTTAGCATCACTGTGTCTTTTTCTTTTGGAGTCATCTTGCTGTGCAAGATATCGATGCGGGCGTCTTTGAAGACTAGCTTTTTGAGTCGTTCCGCTTCTTGCTTCACGGACTTGAGTTGCAGTGCATTTTCTTTGCTTGGGTCTGGTTCTTCAATGCGTGGACAGATCACATACGCTTGGCGGCCGGAGGCCAGTTCGCCACGCACATGGTCATATACTTCATTCATCAAGCTCGGGGTAAATATTTTGGTGATGATTGGCTTCCGGCCTTTTGGCATTTCATCAAGCAGTGAAATATCAAGATCTCCGTACACGGTAAGGGCTAGGGTGCGGGGTATAGGGGTGGCGGTCATTGAGAGGAGGTGTGGCATCCGCTCGTCCTTCTTGGCTAGAGCGCGGCGCTGATTGGTCCCGAAGCGGTGTTGCTCATCAATGATGACGTGGGCAAGGTGCTTGAACTCCACTGACTTATAGATAAGGGCATGGGTACCAATTAGAATTGGTATCTCACCGTTCTTTACCCATTTCAGTAACTGGGCTTTTGAGATTGGTGTTGGTTTTTCTGGATTACTTTTAGATGGAAACTTAAAACAGCCACTACCGGTAATAAGCCCAATTTGGATTGGTAGATGTTTGAAGTAACCAATGAAACTTTCGAAGTGTTGTTTTGCGAGAATTTCCGTCGGCGCCATGTACGCGACTTGGAGATTGCCGTATTGGAGCTTGGCGGCGGCACCTTCAGGTGGACGAGAAGTAGCGACCGCGTACGCAGTAGTAGCAGCCACTGCCGTCTTGCCACTTCCCACATCTCCTTCAAGAAGCCTGGACATTGGGTGCTTGCCACTGAAGTCGGTGAGGATGTCGTCGATAGATTTCTTCTGGGCATTAGTGAGTGGGAAGGGGAAGCGAGAGGTAAAGGCCTCAATATGTTTCTTGTCTGTGACTACTACATAACTAGACGTCACACTAATCTGTGCGCGTTCTCGCGCTTTGGCCGTTTGAATATAAAATACTTCCTCAAAAGCAAAACGCTTGCGAGCACTCTGTGCGTGCTCGGCTTTCTTGGGGGTGTGAATCCACTGCAGAGCCGTTTGGAGTACTGGTAGGTTGTAGCGTTTGAGAATTTCTTCAGGGATAGGGTCTTCTAGTTTATCCAAGATGCCAGCTCCGAAGCATTTCTGTACAGTATGAAAAAACCACTTCGAGGTCACACCTTTTGTTTCGCGATAAACAGGGTAGATGGTCTCGTCTAAATTAGCGGTGTTATTGAAAATTGAATCGTGTCTATCGATAGGGAGGCTATCGAGCTTTTCGATTTCGGGATTGGTGAGGTAGAGTTTGCCTTCGTCACCAGCGACTTTGCCGACTAGCTTCACATACATACCATCGGTGAGCATCTTGGCGATGTATGGTTGGTTGAACCACATGATTTTCATGCGAGCGGTGCCGTCTTCAACCCAACCTTCAGAAATTGGCACCTTGCTCTTCCAAGATTTGCGGGTGTTGAGACCACCAATTTGCCCAAAGATAATTGCGTCCTGGCCTTTGACTAGTGAACCAACCGCCTGGATATCAGATACGTCTTCGTACCGTTGGGGAAGGTGAAGGAGGAGTTGCTCGACTGTGGCGATACCCAAGCGCTTGAGGGCTTTTTTGTGGGGCTCATCAAGACGGAAGTGGGTGGTGAGTAAATCAGAGGGAAGCATATCGTCAATCATATCAGACTAATAGTACAGGGAGGAGAAAGTCTGGTTATAATTGACTTATGCACAAAAATGTGCTATTATATAAACAACTATGAGACGGGCGTCTTGTGGTAAGAACAGCTCTTTTGGAGTTCAAGAACATGTGCAAAGTTTTCATTGTTGGTGCAACTGGTGTTCGTAAGATTGATTCGGCTGATCTTGAAGCTGGTGTGCGCCTCGCGCAGACGTTCGAGAAGTTGGCGGCCCGGGACAAACCGAAGCCGGTTGCCAAGATGCAGTCGAAGCCGGTTGCCAGGGTCTGCGGTACGTATGCACCGGCACCGCTCCAGCAAGGCGGTCACCTGGTCAAACCTTTCGTCGAAGACAAGGATGACTACGGCGACCATTACCGCATGCGCTGCAACGCATCCCATGAGCGCCGTAAAACACGATTCCTGACGGAACGCCGTCGCGAAGTGGTGCGGTACTAAAGTAAGTCCGCACCCTCGACCAGAGCCCCAGAGAAATTAGATTCTGTCTAATTCCTCTGGGGCTTTTTTAATTGACATAATGCAATTAAATGGCGTAGAATAGTCAGTGACTTAGGTGGGCTAAGTCGCGATCTTTCATTTCAAAAATTTTTGGAGTATAAGCATGCCCGGACTGACATTGTGTGGTGATTTGGGAGAGTGGGTGGGTGACGAGGATCTCTTGAATTGTTGTCCCGAAGACACCAATGAGCCACCTAACGACGATTTTGACACGCGTTTGCGTGTCATGGCCGAAGGGGCGTGGGTGAATCCGCAAGTCGGCTTCTGTACTGAAGAGGACAGGATCAACTTTTTGCCAGGTGTCAACGCCGACGCTGGCACTGAAGAAGGTGAAGTTGTGGTCCAGGTGTCGACGCGCCACACGTTGTCTTTGCCGGTTGACGCTCGGCCTGACTACACCCGTTGAATGGAAGTGGATTTCGCCACTGACTTGCAGCTGCGGGTTGGTTCACGTGAACGTGTGCCGATCGGTCGCTACCGTCGGTACGTCCGCAAGTAAGCAGCGATGCTGTCGAGAGAGCCCGGTAGAAAGAAGATTCGTCTTCTTTCTACCGGGCTTTTTATAATTTGATATACTACTCGTTCGTTTATTACATTTTATTTTGCACACAGCATGAGTACCAAAAAACCTGTTACCAAGAAGACGGCCGCTAAGAAAATGGTAAAGAAAGATTACGGCAAGATGGCGATGGCACTCCATAAAAAACTCAAAGGGAAGTTAGAGATTGTTTCTAAAGGCAAGCTAATCACGCGTGACGACTGGAGCACTATGTATTCACCAGGTGTGGGGGCGGTGTCTAGTCATTTGGCGAAGTTTCCGAAGGATGCCCGTGAGTACACCATGAAGCGCAACTCAGTAGCGGTCATTAGTGACGGTACTGCAGTTTTAGGTCTCGGTAACATCGGTCCAATTGCGGCCTTGCCAGTGATGGAAGGTAAGTGCGCTATCCTCAAAGAAATGGCCAACATTGACGGGTTTCCAATTGTGCTTGATGTACACGATGTAGAGGGAATTGTGCAGGCAGTTAAAGCCATTGCACCAACCTTTGGTGCGATCAATCTTGAAGACATCGCCGCTCCGCAGTGTTTTCAAATTGAGGAGCGACTCAAGGCTGAGCTAGATATTCCAGTTATGCATGATGATCAACATGGTACGGCTATGGTAGTACTGGCCGGGCTTATTAATGCGTCTAAGGTTGTGAAGAAAGACATGACCTCGCTTAAGGTGGTGGTGATTGGTGCTGGTGCAGCCGGCCGAGCTGTGACACTGCTCTTGCTTAAGGCCGGCATCACCAACGTCATTGTGACCGATAGTAAGGGAATTATTTATAAGGGACGCAAAGATCTGGCTGGATACAAACGAGACTTGGCTGAGATTACTAACCCTGAAAAAATTCAAGGTGATGTGATGAATGCTATTACTGGTGCTGATGCAGTAGTTGGTGTGTCTGGTCCTGGTACTATTGCGCAAGCACATGTGACAGCGATGGCGGAGCGAGCGATTGTGTTTGGGTTGGCTAATCCAGTGCCAGAGATTATGCCTGAAGATGCCAAGTTTGCTGGAGCGATGGTAGTGGCGACAGGTCGTTCTGATTATCCTAATCAAATTAATAACTCACTTGCGTTCCCTGGAGTATTCCGCGGAGCCCTTGATAGAGGCATTAATCACATTACTGATGATATGAAGCTGGCGGTAGCCAAGAAGCTAGCTGGTCTCATCAAGAAGCCAACAGCGGATATGGTGATTCCACCAGTGATGACTCCTGGTTTGGTGAAGGCAGTGGCGAGTGTGATTAAGTAGGGGAGAGGTGTAAAAGAAAAAGGGAGGAAAAGCTTTGCTTTTCCTCCCTTTTTCTGTTCCACACAAAGTGGACAAACAGAGCAAAGTATGGTATATTAGTAGCAGTTTAGCAACTACCTTGAAAGGAATTTCATGGTCACCAATGTTCCTAAAAAAGAAAGGCCAGTACCTCAGTCAGTTCTCCGTGCTCAACTGCGTGGAGACCGTGCGGAGTTGAGCCGGCTGGGACTGCTTGGAAACGCAATCAAGCGCGACCGTCGTGAATGGCTCGAGCGACAAGGTGTGCTTCCGTTAAAAGTGAGTCGTGAATGTACGACTCGTCAAAAGAGAGGCCCTGTGACGCCTGAGCAGCGCGCTGCTGCAGCCGAGACACGTTACCTCAACCAGGTACGTAAAGCAGAGTGGGAGGCAATCCTACTTTCTGATGCTGAGGATCATGCCGATGCGACGCGGCCTGGCTGGGAAGATTGATTCCCGTCCAGAAGATATGAGCCCGATATTGTGCACATGCACCGTATCGGGTTTTCTTTTCCTCCAGTTTGGAGTAGAGTTAAAGATAGTATTTTGTGCAACGTACTTTAAGGAGAAAATGGTGGGAACATCGAATACACGAACATTCGCTGACGAAGAAGCTGCGCGTCAGAGGCGTCAACCGCACAAGCGTCAGCGGCAGGCAGATGGACAGATCATCCGACATGCATTTGCTGAACTGGCGGTCGATGAAGGCCCTGAGATTGTCACTGGTGAGGAAAACGACTTCCCGGAACCTTCCGACGGCCCTGACCACATGAGCCAAATCATGTAAGATCCGTCACTCAACGTTTAAATAGCCTGGAAACCGCAAGGTTTCCGGGCTTTAACATGTTTGCGTTTTGGTTGACATTATGTCATTTTGTCGTATTGTTTGGTTTGTAGTCTTTCAAATTTAGAGGAGTTCATTGTGGCCAAACGCAAAATTGACTTTGAGTCCCATAGTCGGATCAATGACGAAAAGAGTCCAGGGTTTGTGATGTGGCCAAATACTAAAGGCAAACTGTGGTCTTGAAAAGCCCCACCAATTTGGTGGGGGCTTTTTTTAATTCTCTTGGTTGGTTTCGTTTAACCAAGTTTTAGTTGGCGACGGTTTTTGTGATTAGTAGCAATAGTCTGGTAGGTGAAGACAGTCAAGAATATACAACCTTGCACGAAGACGATGGTGCCACCAGTAGCGATGTTGAAGTAGTAACTTGAGTAGGCACCAATGAGTGAACTCAAGATACTAATTCCAATGGCGATTTGCAGCATACTTGAAAAGCGTTTGGTTAACAGAAAGGCAGTTGAACCAGGTGTAATAAGCATAGCAATTACCAAGATGATACCCACTGTCTGAATTGAACCAGTGATGGTAACAGCTAGTAGGGCAAGGAAAGCGTAATGAATAAAACGCACGGGCAGGCCAAGTGATTGGGCGTGGGTTGGGTCAAAACAGAAGAGTAGGAAGGTACGTCTAAACATCAGCACCACAACTGAGACTAAGGCCAGGATGATGAAGGTGTACCAAGCGTCGTTATCAGAGATGCCGAGCACTTCACCAAACAAAACGTGAGTGAGGTCAACTGAACTAATGATTTTTGAAATTAGCATCAACCCAAGAGCAAAGAGGGTAGTGAAGACAATTCCCATCACTGCGTCTTCTTTAATCTTGGTGTTGTTCTTGATGTAGCCAATCAATATGACAGCGAGCATGGCAAATACAAAGGCACCAAGTCCAAACGGAATGCCAAGCATGTAAGCTAGTACTACTCCTGGTAGCACCGCGTGTGAAATGGCGTCGCCTAGGAGTGACCAGCCTTTGAGCACTAGAAAGCAAGACAGAATAGCGCAGGCTACTCCAACCACGGTCGATACCACTACGGCCTTAAACATAAAGGCGTATTGTAGTGGCTCTAAAATAAAATTAAGAATATCCATATAAGTATTAATTAAATTTTACGTGATTAAGAACACCGTCAAAAGTTTTTTCTACCAGTTCACGGGTGAATACTTCTTTGGTTGGTCCGTAGGCAATAATAGTTGATTTGACCAAGGCCACATGGTCGCAAGTGTCTGGGAGTGAGAGCAGATCGTGAGTAGCCAAGATAATAGTCTTACCAGCTTCTTTTAGGGAAATTAGTAAGGCAATTAATGACTTCTCGGTAGTAGCATCAAGACCAGCAAAAGGTTCATCAAGCAGCAAGATGTCTGCACCCTGAGCGAGGGCGCGGGCTACGAAGACGCGTTTCTTTTGTCCGCCAGACAATTCACCAATCTGACGATTTTTAAATTGAGTCATGTTTACTCGCTCCAAAGCCGTTGCTACTGTCTCATGATCAACAGCACTGGCTGTCTTAAAAATGTTTTGCGTACCCACTCTTCCCATCATTACTACTTCATAAACAGACACTGGGAAATCCCAGTCCACTAGTTCACTTTGTGGTACATAGGCTACATGTCCGTGTTTTTGGGCGGTATGAGTATCATCACCGCAGATAGTTACTGTTCCTGTCTGGGGAGTGACCAAACCCATGATGGCTTTGAAGAGGGTCGACTTTCCAGCACCGTTCATACCAATCACTCCAGTGAAAGTATGGTAGGCAATATCAATTGAAGCGTCTTTAAGAGCGATATTGTTGTTGTATCGAACATTTACATTCTTCAATGAAATGGCGATGTCTTTGGTTTGCATAGTAATTAGTTGGTAGTTAGTCCACTGATGATGGTGTCGGCAGTGTGTTCAAGTAAATTAAGATAAGTTGAAGCTGGTCCGTCTGCTGGAGACAGTGAATCCACAAAGAGGACTCCACCCAAACGAGCGCCAGTAGCGGCTACTACTTCTTGTTGGATACGTGGCTCAACGGTACTTTCACAAAAGACCGCTGGGATATTTTTGGCTTTTACCACTTCAATAATCTTGGCGACTTGTTGTGGGGAGCCTTGAGATTCTGAGTTGATAGCCCAGAGGTATTCTTCTTCTAGATTATAGTCTGAAGTAAGGTACGAGAAAGCTCCTTCACAAGTCACTAAGACACGGTTGTTCTCTGGTAACTGGCCAAGGGCTGCAGCTAGCTTGGTATCAACGGCTCGAATTTTGTCTGAATACGCGGCAGCTCTGGCAGCGAAATATTGTTCGTGCTCTGGTGCGGCAGCGGTGAGCCCTTTACGGATGTTTTCTACATAAATAAGTCCTTGCTCTGGAGACATCCAAGCGTGTGGGTTTGGCTTGCCAGCGTAAGCATCTTCAGCGATGTATTGTACTTCAACGCCAGTACTGACCCGTACCACTGGGACATCAGGAATACTAGCTCGGAGTTTTTCGGTCCAGACTTCTAGGTTCATGCCGTTTTCAAACATGATGTCTGCTTTTGAGGCTTGGACTAGGTCGTCTGGGGTTGGTTGGTAACCGTGAATTTCTGCACCTGGTTTGGTGAGTGAGATTGAGTTAATTTTGTCGCCACCAACTTCAGCGACCATGTCAGCGATGATGGTAAAGGTACTGAGAGCGGTGATTTTATCACTAGCCTCAGTATCTTCAGGTGATTGATAATTTGTAAAAGCAACATAGCCTGAGATGGCGATGATAAGTACAAAAACGGCAATCAATAAGTTCTTATTCATATAATTTATTATTAGGTTAATTTTTTAATGGGTAATCGGTGAACCGTGTGGGTCATGACTAGGGTGCTTGAGAAAAGTATCTAAACGTTTAATGGCTTCATCACTGAAGGCGTGCTCTAGGCGTTCGGCCTCGGCGTGCACTTGGTCTTTAGGCATCTTGAGGGTTTGATGCAAAAACACTTCAATTAAGCGATGTTTGTAGGTTAGTTGTTTGCCGATACTGACACCTTTAGGAGTCAACTCTACTTGGGCATAGGGTGCAGCAATAGCTAGTCCGTCACGAACAAGTTCTTTTACTCTTTCAGAGACTGTTGATTTGCTTAGCTTTAGTCGCTCGGCAATATTGGTCACGCCGGTGTCACGGGCTGATTTATTGAGAATGTAAATCGCTCGAATGTAGTCTTCTTTAGTGGAAGTGATACTTGGGTGGTCAGGCAACTTTGTTCGCATATACGAACATTACATTATTACCGGTTTTTTGGCAAGAGAGGGAGGTGGAGATTGCAAAGGTATGAAATGCACCATAGCTCGGCTTCATGTTACGTTTTTGCGTTCTTGTCGTTAGTCACTATGTAACAACAGCGTTGTTTATTATCTTAATTGTTACTATGTTTATATGAATAAAACAATTATTTTTGCGTCAATTGGAGCTGTTGCTCTGTTAGGAGTGCTCTTTGTTTTGCAAAATACACCAACTGATTCAGAAACGCCAAAATCAGCCATTGAAAACGCGCAGGTGGCTAGTGAGGCGGTGCTCTTTATCTCACCACACACCAACGAAACGGTCTCGGTTGTGTTTGGTGATGGGTCGGCCAAGTTTAGTAACGACACGTATAAGGATGTGCTAGTTCCGCAAGCGGAAGCCGCTTCGGGTTCACGCTATGTGAATGAAGAGTTAGGGCTCATGCTCTGGAATAAAGGAGCGGAGTTGGTTGTGTACGAAGACGACATTGTAATCTTTGAAGGACAGACCGAAGATTCTATGGGTAATCCAAACCCTGGCGCTATTGATGTTCTTGCTTCTGCGCTTCAGGCCAACTCTTGGGTCTGGAAGGAGACGCGCATGACTGATGGTACGGTCATTAAGCCTAAAGAAGTGGAATCATTCACTCTAACCTTCGACGGCAAAGGGAATGTCATTGGGCAGACAGACTGTAATGGCTTCGGTGGTAACTACACCGTCACTGACGATGTGCTCGCGATGGGGCCATTTATGATGACAATGATGTATTGCGACGGTTCTCAAGAAATGGAATTCCAAGCTATGCTCGATGAGCCAGTAACCTTTATGTTTACAGATGCTGGTGAGCTAGTGCTTACGCTGCCGCAGAGTAGTGGGTCAGTTATCTTTACTCCAGTGCTCTAAATTGAGAAATAAAAAAGCACCCCGTACGGGGTGCTTTTTTATTTGGGCTACTTTCGTCTGAGATTTAGGTAGAGGATGATTAAAAAGGCAAAGGTTATAGCTGAGAGTAAGGGGAATGTCACAAAGCCAAACAGATCAATCACCTTGAGTCCGCAGTCGGCACTGCCGTCGGCTAGACACGGCATAACGCCACCCCCGGCAGCTTCCTTGGGAACCATCTGGTATAGGTAATGGTAAATAGCCACCAAGAAACCAAATATTGATAACGCCAAACTATATAGCGGAAAGTAGACACTCTCTTTGGTTTTGAATGCCATGACCGCAAAGAGGGCCTGTGGGTAGAGGGCAATTCGTTGTAGCCAGCAGAGTGAGCAGGGAACAAATCCAAAGTACTCAGAATATACAAGTGAAATTACCACACTACCAACGGTGATGGTGGGAATGATTATCCAAACAAATTTTTGGATAAAGCGATTGAAGTATTTACTTTGGCAGTAAAAGTAGTCTACGTATAGGCCAATAGTGAGAGCAAGCAATGCCAAACCTGAAGCAGCTAATAGGTAATTCAAAATGAAGAGTAAGGGCATAGAACAATATTTTACTTACACTAATCAATTTTTTCAGTTATTTCTCTCAACCTGTCATTTTCTTTTTTTAGTTCCGCCATTCTTAATTCACGGTCCACCATAAATTTATTCATTTTCTCCAAACTGTTCTTTTCTTTTAGGAGTAACTTCTCAAATTCTTTCTGCTTTGAAATATCTGTTTCCATTCCAATGAAGAATTTCACATTTCCATTACGGTCTACAACCGGAGATATATTGGCGAAGACGTGGTAAAGCTGGCCGTCCTTTCTCTTATTGATGAGTTCTCCTTGAAAAGATTTTTTCTCTACTTTGATTGTGTGCCATAGGTTATCAAAAACTTCTCTTGGCATTTGTCTTCCCCATAGAGCAGGAGTATTTCCCATTACTTCTTCTGGAGGGTAGCCGGTAGTCTTTTCCACCGCCGCATTGGCGTAAACAATAACACCGTCTGGATCAGTAATAATTATGTGTTGAGTTGTATTTTCAACCGCTTCCTCAAATCTGTCTGCTAATTCAATTTCTTCTGTTTCCATATTTGGTTATTGTGGTGATAGACCAGTATTAGTTTGATAATGAATTAAAATTACGTTTAGGTAATTTTAGCACTGAATTTCATTTTTTGTACTGAAGGAGGGGCGGAATTAGTGATTTGAGTATGTTTGTGGGTATTTTGTTTCGCTTCGGTCACAAAATATCTCATGCGCCCGACCCGGGCAGTCTCGGCCCAAAGGGTCCCCGAGACCATCTTTCGAATCCCACATCCTCGCGCTCGCACAAAAGAAAACAACCCTGACGGGTTGTTTTCTGTGCTCGCGGGCCTTATGGGAGGAATTTAGAACTTTTGTAGTTAAAAGTGACTAAGCAACTATTTTTCGCAGTACTTCAGCAGCGATTCGACAATCTTCTAGGGCGTCATGAAGGCCTCGCGCTTGAGCACCAAAAGCTTGGAACATTTCCTCAGAGCCGATACCTCCAGTGTAGCCATTTTTAAGTAGATGTACGTACGCAATCGGCCAAATGTCTAGAATATGAAAATCGTACTTTTTAAAGTCGGTCTTACCTTCCATAAAATCAACACCAGCGGCAAAGAGTAGGGTTTGAAAATGATTGATATCCATGTTTTGTACAAACGAAGCGACGAATATATCTGAGCCAAATTTATCGTAAATCATTTTTCCAACCTCGGTTTGCTTTGGGGCGCCATTTACCATTTCTTGGGTAATACCAGATTTTGGACTGACATATCCTTCTAGGTCAGCATAAATATACGAAGAAAAACTAGCTTTTTCTTCTAGGGTTTCTTTATCTAAAAGTATTGCCCCGATTTGCACTGGCTTTTTTACACCTTCAAAATCAATTACTAGAATGTCTTTATGAAATTTCATTACTGTGAATTATACCAGAATCAAAAATCGAACCAAATTATGGTTGATAAATAAAGATAAATTATGATGAGGAGGATGTGACTCGGTCACGAATCACTAAGTATATTTGTTCGTCTTCGACTCCAAATCTACTAAGTGTTCTCGACCCCGCCTCGCTTGCCTGCGGCAGCGCTCCGGCCTTCGAATCCCAACGTAAAGCGCGCAGGCGCCTTACTCATCCTCCGCGAACAAAAATGGCACCTAAGTGGATTCGGTCACGCTTATGGATATTTTGTTTCCTTTCAGTCACAAAATATCTCATGCGCCCGACCCGGACAGTCTCGACCCAAAGGGTCCCCGAGACCGTCTTTCGAATCCCACATCCTAGCGCAACGGCAAAGGCCGCAAATGTATTCACATTTGCGGCCCGCCGATTGCGGAGGATGTGGGATTCGAACCCACGAGAAGTTTTACCCTCTGGCGGTTTAGTAAACCGCTGCCTTCAGCCACTCGGCCAATCCTCCAATATATTCACTTCACTCCGCCACCACAATCTGTGGTGGCGACATTATAGACCGTAATCCGCCAGATGCAAAATCTTGATTTAGTAGGGAAGTAGAGTAATGAAAAAGCTGCGGGTGTATTTCCGCAGCTTCCTTTTTCAACCTCACTGCTTGAAGGTCGCGTTTTCGTAATCAAAGTCATCCAAGCGAGTGCCTTTGTCGTCGTAGTAAACGTGGGCGGTAATCACTTGACCACCCATCAACACGCGAGGTAGCCATTTTTGGTCCCCTGCACACATGTCGCTGGTTCCAAACGGCAGTTTGGAGAATTTGTACATCTCTGCTTTTTTTGTGCCCGGCGTTTCTTGGGGTTTCCCTTGCCACTTGTGTAGGGTATACACATAGCAGGTAAAACGCAGGGCATTTTGAAAGTAGATATAGAGCAGAGCGACCTGTTTGAGATCTTCAGCTTTTCCAGTCAGATGCGATTCTTCCCAAAGTCTTTGTATGGCTGCTTCATCGGGTTTCTCTCCGAGTCTGATTTCTCCACTAGGCCCAATGAGTTTGTCTGCACCAAAGAGTTTGTCTGCACCAAAGCCAGTCTTCCTCTTGGCTAATAGTACAGACTCATCATCGTCGATGCAGAGGCATATTGCTACTTTCGTTACTTCTTCCATGATTAGGTACTCCTTTTTCCTTCCTGCATACTAACTCAGAGTAGAAATTTGACAAGGGTCTAATGAAAACCCCCGACAAAGAACATGCAGTTTTTCTAAGTCTACTTAGACTGGAGTGGTGTCATTACAAACTCTTCAAGGGTCGAACCTTCCTCATTGAAGTACACTCTGGCCTCAATCTGTTCACTGTTTAGTACTGCCGGCATCCAGTACGGGTCTCCGACCCACATTTGGTTGAAAGGAAGATTTGAAAACTTATTCCATGTGAAGCTGCCCATTTCTTCGGTTTCAGTTGGTTCGCCTTGCCATTTGTTAAGAGTGAAGACTGTGCAGATGACACGTAATTCGCCTCCAAAGTAAAAGTGCAGTAAAGCAACTTCAGCTAAGTCGTTTGAGTTGGCTGTTAGACCAAATTCTTCAGATAGCTCTCGTACGGCTGCGTCACGAGTTGATTCGCCAGACTTTATTTTACCTCCGGCACCATTTAGTTTGCCGGCACCAAAGCCGGTTTTTTTGACCGCTAGCAGCAGTTCGTCATTGCGAGTACAAAGGCAAAGTGTGGTGTGGGTAGGATTCATAGGAGTTGCTTAAATAGTAGCGTAGTTGTATGGGTTTGGGTAGGGAAGTAGGTCCTAACTTTCAAAGATCCTCTCTACCTAAAGTTATATTAGCCAAATCCACTACCTTGTCTCTATCTTCTAGGATTTCTTCAGGTACAGACCACCAGTTTTTAATAACCACCGGCTCCTCCTTGTCTTTGCGGGTGTATGTAAACTGCTGTGAACCCTGGGTCTGGAGTTTTGTCTGAAGTTCTGGTGCTGTGACTTTAAAATATAAAATATCTTCGATGATTACACCAAGCTGCGTACCATATATTATTAGTAAGACCCCACCAAACATTTTGGATGTATGAATGACCCCAAGAGACGAGAGTTGGTCCAAAACGTAATCGGTATATTCAGCAGAGGTGCTCATAAATAAAGATTAGTGTGAATGGAGATGGGTTGGTTGTTGCTAAATGTATTCAGCATCAAGACCAAGAGATATAAATTTATCTAAGATTGATTTATCTTCTCCGTAAAATATGGTCATTTTTTTGAGGTTTGGAAACAAAGAAACATCTTCAGTGTTTGTAATGTTGAATTGATCGTCTGACCCGCTCCAAAACGGGCAAATATTCATGTAAATGTCATTGCCGCCATCTTGATAAATTTCAGAGATATTTTTTAACAAGTCAGTCGGAATTTTAAGTTGCTTAAAATACTCAAGAGCTTCAGGAATAATATCGTAACCTTCTTGGTCGATATCAATTTTTCTACCAGAATAGTTTTGTACAAATTGGTTGATGTCAAACTTTGGAAGTAGCAATTCTTGGTTATACATTAACTCTTGAATTGCACATAGTTTAAAATTAATATCTTTAAATTCAGCTTTCATTTTGTATTCTAATGAGTTTTTAAAAGTATCCAGCCAATATACTATAGCTTATTATTACGGAGAAGAGGGGTGGATTTGTCCTGACGGTCACTATGTCTTTAGGCTGTTTTGCTAGTGCGATAAAAAATGGTATCTTTTAGCCACTGTTTTATCAGTATACATATATTGGAGAAGTGTTAAATGAAATAAGGAACGTAGTGACTATATTGAATTTATGTCCTGATTTTTTCTTTCCTTGAGAAAATCACTGGACCAGAGTGAAAACTCTGTTATGCTTCGGATTATAAAGAGAACAACAGACGGATGAAATAATATGGAGAAGTGTCAGAGTGGTCTATCGTGCTTCCTTGCTAAGGAAGTGGGGTTCACGCCCCCGGAGGTTCGAATCCTCTCTTCTCCGCATTAAGAACTTAGTATCGGTATGATCCGAGTACATATAATTGTGGGGCGATCCATATGCCCTAAGCGGAATTACGATAAGTTTCCAAGCCAAGCTATAATCAGTCTATGCCCAGCATTGAAGAGATAATCGCTCCATACTCCAAAGATAAATGCCCTGGTTGTGCTGTAGGAGTTGTTCAAAGTGGGAATCCTATTTCTGAAATAACTGTCGGGCATGCAGACTTGGAAAACGATATTCAAGTTTCTTCTCAAACAAATTTCCGTCTCGCATCCGTTACCAAGCAATTTGTCGCAGTTGCAATTTTAATACTCATTGAGAAGAAGCAGATTTCTGCAGAAGACACTTTATCAAAATTCTTTCCTGATTTTCCAGATTATGGCAAGGATATCACCATTCATTATCTGCTTACTCACAGCTCGGGTCTTTTCGATTATGAAAAACTTATGCCTGAGGCTCAGACTGCTCAAATACATGACGAGGGCGTACTTGATCTGCTTAGAAAACAGGAAGGCACCAGGTTTCCTCCCGGCACTCGATACAGCTACAGCAACGGCGGATATTGCCTGTTGAGGCTCATCATAGAAAAGGTATCGGGGCAGACCATCGATTCATTCCTTAGGGAATATCTGTTTGCTCCCCTTGGTATGGACTCAACTCTTATAAATCACGAGAGTGCCACAAACATTCCTAATCGTGCATACGGGCATTCGCATAAGGATTCAGAATGGATAAGAACCGACCAAGACAAGACCAGCGCGACTATTGGCGATGGCGGTATTTACTCCTCACTCGAGGATATGCAAAAATGGCCTCAAGCTTTCTATACAGACAAGGTGCTTTCAAAAGAGATGCGAGACCTGATGTTAAAAAGGCATATACTTACGGACGAAGGCGAAAATGTGTATTACGGATACGGAGTATGTTTGAAAGACCACAATGGCAAGAGGATTGCTTATCACGGCGGAAGTTCCATCGGTTTTCAGACGGGAGTATATTATCTGCTCGATGAAGAAAGCGCCGTAATCTTTCTTTCAAACAGGACTGGCGAGAAGGGCTCGGAAATCGCAGAAAATATCGCAGATGCTATTTTAGTGAAATGTTGGCCTGACCCACACACCTCAACTTAGACAGCAAAAATTTGCTAAACTGTCCTTGCAGGGTCTCACCACTCTGGTACTGAACCCACGATGCCCGCTTTTAGAAAATACCACCTTCGGGCGGTTATTTTCTTAAGCGGAGAAGAGAGCAACAGTCTGGGAGACTGTTGCGTAGGGTTCGAAAAGGTTAGTCAGATATTTTAGGAGTGAAACGAACTAAAATATCGACAACCTGTACTGCGGCTGTAAGCCGAGAAATTCCTCTCTTCTCCGCAAATGCAAAAACAACCCAAATAGGGTTGTTTTTGTTATACTATCTCTTAATATGCCAAATTTTGAGAACCCATCATCTAAACCAAGGTCTAATGTTGAGCGGGTCGTCGGAG
>Ga0209542_10001295_pt1 | contig 58964 bp, 56 predicted proteins | sample RifCSPhighO2_01_FD_184028 | JGI IMG/M metagenome (GOLD analysis project Ga0209542, IMG submission 184028) | Soil microbial communities from Rifle, Colorado - Rifle CSP2_plank highO2_0.1 (SPAdes) (version 2) | ecosystem: Environmental > Terrestrial > Deep subsurface > Rock core/Sediment ...
ATATCATGATATTACCTCTTCCGGACTAAAATTTAGGGACCTCAGGGCCGGAAAATTTTATCGCACCTACCACCCCCTCAAACTTATCCGCATCCCGCTTGGGTTCATTCAGTCCTTTTTACTTCTGCTCAGAGAGAGGCCCGATGGAATTGTGTCTTTTGGGGGATATCTTGCGGTTCCCGTCGTCGCCACCGGCTGGCTTTTAGGTATCCCCAGTATCACCCACGAACAAACAGTGACCGCCAGCTGGTCTAACAAGTTCATTTCATTTTTTGTCAAAAAAATTGCCCTCACCTGGTCCCAAAGTATCAAATATTACCCGGCGGGTAAAACCGCAGTCGTTGGACTTCCCCTCAGATCAGAAGTTTTAGAAATTAAAAAAAGACTCCACCACCGTAAAAATGACCACACAATTTACGTGACCGGAGGTAAACAGGGATCGCATATCATAAATGAATCGATCTTCTCTGCATTATCCCAGCTTCAAAAAAAATACACGGTTATCCACCAAACCGGGAAATCTTCTTTGTACCCTGATTATCAAAAAGCACTTTCGATGAGTTCCCGGCGATATACCCCATTTGACTATAATCATTCCAAAGGATTAGCTGCCCTGGAGCAGGCTAGTGTTGTCATCAGCCGAGCCGGGGCCCACATCACTTATGAATTAGCTGTACTTGGGAAAAAATCCGTTCTAATTCCGATTCCTTGGGCCTCTCACAACGAACAGTTATTAAATGCTCAAGTTTTACAATCGGCCGGTCTCGCTGTTATCTTGCCCCAAACGGAACTCTCTCCCGCATCCCTACAAACGTCTATTGATCAAGCCTTCCGACTTTCTGGCCGCCCGCTTGCGCTTCCACTCGACGCCACTCAAAAGTTAACTGCTCTTATTCATGATGTCTTCCAGCTGCAATGAGGCTTGTTTTATTTGTTTCTCTGCTGCTTGTTTCCCTAGTATTTCTTTTTCCAAAAGTAATTCCCACCAGAACAGTTATATGTGTCACTCAATTCGGTCCATGCTCCGATAAATATCAACAAGCCTCCATCGCCCAGATTTCCTCGTTTCCGGAAGTCAAATCAGTCTCATCCTCTCGTAATTGGTTTTTCAGGCAAACGATTTCTATCCAACTCCACCAGCCGCAAATTGCCGTATCTACCCCTTCTCTAGGTGATTCGCTGGGTTTGATTGATGAAACAGGTGAAATGTTTGCCACTTCCTCCGGCTCATCGTTGCCCTTGCTAAAAATTGACTCTCCTTGGTCAAGTAGCAATCCCAAGTTTACTTCCGCCGTTTGGGCTCTCAATTCCATTGGCAAATTTTTTCCATCGCAAATCCAATCTGAGTTTTGGGGATCTTACTTGGTGGTGTATACTCCAGACAGCCGACAAATTATTATCGACCCGCAAAAACCAAAATCTGACTGGTACCCTTCTTTACAATCTATTTTGTCCAGAAGTAAAATAGAAGCCAAGTTACCCAAAAAAATTGATTTACGCTTTTCCCAGCCGATAATCATTTATTAATCATGGCCAAACATAAACTAATTTCCGCGGTAGATATCGGAACATCAAAAATAACTACTCTCATAGGCCAATTGAGAGACGAAGACTCTCAGAAAATTCATATTATTGGGGTTTCCAGTCTACCTTCTAAAGGTTTACGCAAGGGTCAAATAGTAAACATTGAAGAAGCGGTCGAGGTCATCACCAGTAGTGTCGAGGCCGCCGAGCGCATGGCCGGTTTCAACATCGCCAAAGTTTGGGTAAGTGTTGGCGGGGCCCACATTGGTTCTCAAAACAGCCACGGTGTCGTGGCCGTTAGTCAACCTCAGGGCGAAATAGGCAACGACGACGTTCGCCGGGTTCTTGAAGCTGCTCGGGCGGTATCGCTCCCTACCTCATCGGAAATCATTCATGTGATCTCCAAAAGTTTCAACGTCGATAATCAAGAAGGCGTCAAAGACCCCATCGGTATGACCGGTGTTCGTCTGGAAGTCGAGACCCATATCGTTACCGGCTCAACCACCGCCATAAAAAATATAACCAAGTGCATCTCTGAAGTCGGTTGTGACATATCCGGACTGGTTTACTCAGGGCTCGCCTCAGCCATGGCAGTTCTTACCGATACCGAAAAAGAGTTGGGTGTCGTGATGGTAGATCTCGGTGGGGGGACTACGGACGTTGCCATCTTTACCGATGGTGCTCTAGCTTACTCCAGCGTCCTCCCGGTAGGCGCCAGAAACGTCACCAACGACTTGGCAATCGGCTTACGTATCTCCCTGGAAAGCGCAGAAAAAATTAAACTCCATCTGGGCTCTATTAAAACAAAAGAGGACGATTTGGATCTGGCTTCCCTTCACTTACCCGAGGAGTTAAAGACGGTTTCATACAAAACTTTGGCAGAAGGCATTATTCGCCCCCGCTTAAATGAAATTTTTCAACTCATCACGTCCGAAATCAAAAAGAGCGGTATGGGTGGACTCACTCCAGCTGGGATTGTCATCACCGGAGGAGGCGCCATGACTGTAGGTATCGTTGAATCTGCCAAACGGGTGTTAAGCATGCCGGTCAGAACCGGCATCCCCACCGGAATTTCAGGTCTTATCGACGATTTAGAAACTCCGGCTTATTCAACACCTGTCGGTATTCTCCGGTATGCCCTGACCCAAAGCAACGAAGAATCCGGCCTGGGCATGATGATAAACAGTGAAAAATTTCCTCTCAAAGGCGCTCTTTCCAAAATTTCCGGGATCCTCAAATCTTTACTGCCATAAGTCTTGTGATACAATCTGCCTTGTTCGGCATTGCCGACACTCCTGCCCCCATGTATGGCTTTAGTAAAACCAGATGTTGGTCGATTCGCTCGTATTAAAGTAGTTGGTGTTGGCGGGGGTGGTGGTAATGCCCTCAACTCCATGATCAACAGCAATACCATAAGTGGAGTAGATTTCATCGCCATCAACACCGACGCCCAGGTTCTTCTCACAAATCTCAGTAATACAAAAATCCAAATAGGTGACAATCTTACCCGGGGCCTAGGTTCCGGGGGAGACCCGGAAATCGGCATCCAAGCCGCCGAAGAATCCCGCGAAAAAATAAAGGAATACTTAGTGGACTCGGATATGGTTTTCATTACCGCTGGTATGGGGGGTGGAACTGGAACTGGAGCCGCCCCCATTATTGCCGAGATAGCTAAAGAGTTGGGAGCCTTGACAGTAGCCATCGTTACCAAACCCTTCGCCTTTGAAGGGGCAAGACGTATGGTCAACGCCGAAGAAGGCATTGAAAATCTCAAAGCCCGGGTCGACACTCTCATAGTCATTCCCAACCAACGCCTCCTGGACGTCGTTGATCGCAAGATGACGCTTCTGGAAGCATTCCGCGTCGCCGACTCGGTTCTCACCCAGGGAGTCCAAGGCATATCGGACATCATCACCGTCCCGGGGTTAATAAACGTCGATTTTGCTGACGTTAAATCAATTATGAAAGATGCGGGCTCGGCTCTCATGGGCATCGGCAACGGAGTAGGGGACAACCGGGCTCAAATGGCAGCCAGAGCCGCAGTTTCCTCGCCGCTTTTGGAAGTCTCGATAGAAGGAGCCAAGGGAGTACTTTTCAACATCATGGGCGGGCCCGATATGACCATGACCGAGGTAGACGAAGCGGCCAAGATAATTTCCGAAGCCGCTGACGCCGACGCCAATATCATCTTTGGTTCAGCTATCAACGACAAGCTCATAGACCAGATGAAAATTACAGTTATCGCCACTGGTTTCGACGAGACCCGCTCCCGTTTGGCCAGCATGGTTACTCGAAATCGCCCCGTTTCCTCAAGCGGCTATACCACAGGCATTGTATCTGAAAAGCCAAAAACTCCTCCCACCCCGCCCCCCCCTCCCCCGCCCGAAGAACCCGAAACTCCGGAAATACCACAGGAATTCACCCCCCCAGACGCCAAAGAACCCTTCGACAACTGGGATATCCCCGCATTCTTACGCCACGGGAGGTAAAGACAGGCATTTAGATGCTAAAATCACCCCATGTCTTTCAGACCGGTTTCCCCGGCAGTCAACTTTCCCGAAATTGAAAAGAAGATCTTAGATTGGTGGTACTCCTCTGGCATAGATAAGAAGTATTTAAATAAAAACAAAAACTCCCCCCGAAAATTCTCATTTTTAGACGGTCCGATTACCGCCAACAATCCTATGGGTGTCCATCACGCCTGGGGCCGGACATACAAAGATCTCTGGCAGCGCTATCACACCCTGTTGGGCCATAGACAGCGCTACCAAAATGGCTTCGATTGTCAAGGTTTATGGGTAGAGGTGGAAGTAGAAAAAGAACTTGGTTTCAAGTCCAAAAAAGACATCGAAACTTACGGCATCGCCAACTTTGTTAACAGATGCAAGGAACGCGTCTATAAATATTCGGCGATTCAAACCGAACAGACCAAACGCCTCGGCAACTTTATGGATTGGGACAATTCCTATTTCACAATGTCTGACGAAAACAACTATGCCATTTGGCATTTTCTCAAAGTTTGCTGGGAAAGGAACTGGTTATACAAGGGTCACGAATCTATCCCCTGGTGTCCTCGCTGCGAAACCGCAATCTCCCAGCACGAGATTCTCACCGAGGACTACAAAGATGTGACTCATGAGTCGGTCTACCTAAAGTTACCGATCAAAAACTCCGCCGAATACTTGTTGGTCTGGACCACTACTCCGTGGACGATTCCAGCCAATATCGCCATTGCTGTGGATCCAAAGCTCGACTACGCCCTAGTTGATAACACCTGGGTGGCCAAAGCCGCTGCCGTTCGAGTATTTCCCAACTCTCAGATCCAAAAGTCAGTTCCCGCCTCAAAGCTCATCGGGCTCAGCTACTCGGGTCCATACGATCACCTGGAAGCTGTCCAAAAAGTGTCCGGTCACCCATTGTTTCATACGGTTATTGCTACAGACTCGCAAATCATGCCCATCAACACCGAAGAAGGCACGGGCCTAGTTCATACCGCGGTTTCTGCGGGCGAAGAAGATTTTAAATTAGGTAAAAAAATGGGCTTGCCAATGATTCCGGTAATTTCCGACAACGCCGACTATCTTCCGGGATTAGGAGGTCTATCAGGAAAAAACGCCAAAAAACACCCCGAAATTATCCTAGATTATCTAAAAAGCGAAGGCTGGGCTTTGCGAACTGAGCACTACACTCACCGCTATCCCGGCTGTTGGCGCTGCAAGACCGAATTAGTCTGGAAAGTAGCCGATGAATGGTACATTGCTATGGACAAACCCGACGATACCGGCCTCTCTCTTCGCAAGCAGATGATAAAAGTGGCCAAAAAAATCAAGTGGCTGCCTTCCTTTGGTCTCGATCGCGAACTTGACTGGCTCAAAAATATGCACGACTGGCTCATATCCAAAAAAAATCGCTATTGGGGTCTGGCCCTGCCAGTTTATGAATGCCGGTCTTGCGGTCACTTTGAGGTTATCGGTTCCAAAGACGAGCTACAGTCTCGAGCCGCCTCCGGGTGGGATAAATTTGTCGGAAACTCTCCCCACCGTCCCTGGATCGACGAAGTCAAAATCAAATGCCCCAAGTGCGGCGAGACGGTTGATCGCATTACCGACGTAGGCAATCCCTGGTTGGATGCGGGTATTGTGTCATTCTCCACCCTTCCACCGGATTGGTTCCCGGCCGATTTCATCACCGAATCATTCCCGGGCCAATTTAAAAACTGGTTTTACTCTCTCATCGCCATGGGCACGGTTCTTTCCAAAACCAACCCATTCAAAACGGTTTTGGGTTATGCATCGCTTTTGGCCGAAGACGGCCGCCCCATGCATAAATCTTGGGGCAATGCCATTGAATTTAACGAAGGCGCTGACAAAATTGGAGTCGATGTCATGCGTTGGCTCTACGTCACTCATCAGCCAACGGACAATCTATTATTCGGCTACAAAATTGCCGATGAAACTCGCCGGCGTTTTCATCTCATTCTTTGGAATGTTTACAACTTCTTCATTACCTACGCCAATATAGACAATTTCACCCCACTAAAAACTACCAACTATCAGCTTTCAGCTCTTGACGAGTGGATTCTCGCCCGACTCAACCAAACTGTTTCAGCTGCCACCAAGACCCTCGACAACTACGATGCATTCCAGGCCAGCCATGCCATAGAAGAATTCGTCTCAGATTTATCTCTCTGGTACGTCCGCCGATCTCGAGATCGTGTTGGGCCCTCCGCCCCAGATAACCAGGACAAAACCGCCTGCCTCAATACTTTGCACTTAGCGCTTACCACTCTATCCCGACTGTTGGCCCCCTTCACCCCATTCATCGCCGAAGAAATTTATGGCAACTTAACCGGCGAGGAATCGGTTCACTTGTCCGACTGGCCCAAAGCCAAAAGATTAACTAGCGCAGACGCTCAATTAGTAGCAGATATGAAAACTGCTCGCAAGATAGTCGAAATGGGCCTATCAGAGCGCAAAACACACAACATCAAAGTTCGCCAACCTCTAAGAAGGTTAACCGTCAACAGTTTAAGTCTAAGTGTCGAACTCACACAGCTTATTAAAGACGAGTTAAACATTAAAGGAGTCGACTATAAGCCCGAACAAAAGGAACTATCAGTTATCATAGACTTAAGCCTGGATTCTGACCTCGTCGCCGAAGGGGGGATGCGGGAGCTCAGCAGACAGGTTCAAGAAATGAGAAAAGTATTAAATATCAATCCCACAGCATATATTTCGTTGGCTTCTCCCACCATTCCCACCGGGATCTTATTAGAAGAATTTAAGAGAAGGACTTTGACAAAAGAAGTCAAATCCGGCCCAGAACTAATAATCGAATCGATATGAAAATCGACTGGTGGTTGTTTATCCCCGCCGGACTCTTGTCCAGCTTGGGACTACTTATAATTCGCAGTGTCGCTCCCCAACTTTTTATCACCCAGCTATTATTTGTTGCCGCCAGCTTCACAGCGGCGGTTTTACTGTCTTCCATAGACTATCGTCTCCCCTTCGCCTTTCACCTTCCTCTCTATGTCATCTCGCTCATCTTACTCATCCTCCCTTTTATTTTCGGATCGCACACTCGAGGGGCCTTGCGCTGGCTGCAATTTGGAAGCTTTACCCTTCAGCCTTCAGAACTAGTCAAACCGCTTCTCTTAATCGCCTTTTCTATGGCCGTTTCCTCCTCCTCTTGGAAAAAAGTTTGGCCATTTGTCATGTTTATTATTCCCTGGCTCATTATTTTTATGCAGCCCGATTTGGGCACTAGCCTCGTCCTGGGTATAGGATGGATAGCCATATTTTTATTTAGATTACCTCTGAAACTAGTAATCTCTTCTGGCCTGGTCTTCCTCTTATTTCTCGTACCCGTATACAAATACGCTCTCCGTCCCTATCAGAGAGACCGTATCACAACTTTTATTAATCCCTTTGCCGATCCCCTGGGCAATGGCTATCATGTTATCCAGTCCCTCATTGCCGTAGGTTCCGGTCAGATTTGGGGAAAAGGCCTGGGTCACGGTACTCAATCCCAACTTCGTTTTCTTCCGGAACATCACACTGATTTTATCTTCGCCTCACTAGCCGAGGAGCTCGGATTGGTAGGTAGTGTCTTTGTTCTCGCCTTGTTTTCCGTAATTCTCTGGAGGCTCTACCACATTTCTCAAACCTCATCTTCACTCTCCGCATCCTTATTCTGTTTAGCTTCCATGTCCATGCTTTGTTTTCAGATATTCATAAATATCGGTATGAATCTCGGATTAGCCCCCGTTACCGGTATCACCCTTCCCTTTATATCTTACGGGGGATCCTCTCTTCTGTCGCTAGGGATACTTCTCGGCGTGGCCAGTTCGATTTCTCAAAACGCCGTCTCTAGGGTATAATTACGGCATGCAAGCGGTAATTAAATCCGGGGGTACTCAATACCTGGTGGAACCGGGAGCCGAGATTAGTTCTCTCAAACCAAAGATTGACGCGGTTTTAATGCTCATTTCGGACGAGGGAGTAATTATTGACCCCGTCAAGTTAGACCAAGTCAAACTAGAATCCCAAACTTCAGGGCCGTTCAAGGACAAAAAAGTCAGAGTATTCAAATACAAAGCCAAAAGTCGCTATCGCAAGACCCGGGGTTTTAGAGCTCAATATTACAAGATAAAAATCACCGGAATTGCTGCAGCCAAAAAAGCCTCCCCAAAACCCGTGAAATAACAGTTGACATTTGTGAAAATATTGGTATAACAAATTAAATATGGCCCATACAAAAGCTGGCGGATCTACCAGACAAAAAGGCAACCGGGCAGGAAAACGTCTCGGAGTGAAGATATTTGGCGGTCAAAAAGTATCTCCGGGAATGATTTTAGTTCGCCAAAAGGGAAGTATCTTTCACCCCTCTGTAGGGGTCAAAATGGGCCGCGATTTCTCACTCTATGCCGTCAAACCGGGAGTTCTTAAATTTATCCACCGTCAAGGCAAGCAGTTTCTTACCATAGAATGATCCAGCAAATAATAGATCTGGAAATAGATGCCCTCCAAGCAAATCCTCTCCAGCCCCGAGGCATAATCACCCCCGAATCTCTAGTTGACCTTGTCGATTCCATAAAAGAACATGGCATTTTAGAGCCTCTGGTTATTGCCAAGACCCCGGCAGGTTTTCAAATAATAGCCGGTGAGCGCAGGTGGAGAGCCTCCAAATTGGCCGGCATGAAAACAGTCCCGGTCATCATAAAAGAAACCTCTCCACAGGGCATGTTGGAGATGGCCATCGTGGAAAACGTCCAGCGCTCAGACCTCAATGCCATCGACCGTGCCAAGGCCTTCGAGCGGCTTCTCAGCGAGTTTACCCTATCAAATTCCGAAATAGCTCAACGGATAGGCAAAAGCCCGGCATATGTCAGTAACTCACTCCGCCTGCTATCCCTTCCCGACGCCCTAAAAGATGGCCTATTAACCGGACTCATCACCGAGGGCCACGCCCGGGCTCTGGCCGCGATCGACGATCCCAAGTCGATTGTAGAAGCTTACAAAATAGTTCTCAAGGAGAACGCCTCGGTTCGTCGTGCCGAAGACTTAGCTCGTAAAATGCGTCATGCCGCAGGCGAAAAACCTCGGGACAACATGGCGCGACCGGCCCACATTGTTTCAGACGAAATAGACAAAATCCGTGACGACATCGAAAACGCGTTAGGGGGCAAACCCCGGGCCCAAGTCAAGCTTTCCCGTTCCCGAGCCGAAACTCGCCTGCTCATCGTCCTCAAGGGCAACGTGGAAGATACCGAAGAGAAGCTTCAGAGAATTTACAAATCACTCACCAGCTAAGCTGTAAGCGTACTTAGGTACATTCCCCAACCTCGACGGAGGCCAGTATCTAAAAAAAGCTCTGCCGACCATGGCCTTTTTGGAAATCGGCCCCCACTCGCGAGAATCAGAACTAAATCCTCTATTATCACCAAAAACCATGTAATATCCATTGGGTATTCTATATGGCACTCCCTCTCTCAAAAAGGACTTCTCCGACGTCAAATGGTTATCGGGTAGATACACTTCGTCTAGTCTATCCCCGTTTATGTAAACATCTCCACCCTTTACCATAATCACTTCTCCCGGAACGCCTATTATTCTCTTGATAAAATCTCCGTTAAAGGGCGGTGGCGAATGGAAAACCACCACATCCCCCCTTTGCGGATCACCCCTCCTGTAGCTAACCTCATCGGTAAGTATGTACTCCATATTCAAAAAATTAGGGTACATCGAACTGCCGTCAACCTTATGCGGCCGAAACAGAAACAAATAAATCATCATGAACACGGCAAAGGCCAAAACTACCGGCTCCAAAGCATCCAAGATAGCAATATTCCCCTTCCTCATTCTTGATACTACTTTCATGTTTCCATTATGCCTACTGTGATAAAATTTGTCGAGGGACTCGTAGCTCAGCTGGTTAGAGCGCTTGATTCACATTCATGAGGTCGGAGGTTCGAATCCTCCCGGGTCCACAAGTTAGTTTCTCCACAGCAAGTTTTTTCGCACAGGATTCGGGCTGTCACTTTCCACATCCTCCCACTCAAAACTGCCATCTTCGTCAAACCTACCTACCCCCACCCAGGACTCCTCATCCGTAGGAATGATACTCAATTTATAAACGCCCTCTCGGGGATCAAATACAGAAACCATTCCCCTGTTGTCTATTAATTTTTCTCCACTCGGTACCTCCAATTCAAATCTCGCCCCAATACCCGCAACCACTATTGCCGACCTATGCTCAGATATACCTGATAATGCTATGCCCGGTGTCCCCAAAAAATCTAACACCTGCTCAAGCCCCGATTTGGACGACAGCAAATCCTCATGTTTTTCTGAAATTACTCTATTGCTTGCCTCATCCAGCCAAGCACTTTCCAGAAGGACCGCTCCATCGCCGTCACCGTATTTTTTTCTAACTGGTTCTCCATCTTCCCAATTTTCCAATAAAGTATCTTTTTTCGTAGCCGCCCTCACTTCCAGCTCATTCAAAGTACTTCTCCCCGATCCCACTATTGTTCCCATTTGAATTCCATAAAAAGGGCTCACAAAATTTCCACTATCGTTCCAGTTATTCTGAGCATCCATATTGGTTACGTTTATCATTTCTCCGGTTTCACGAATTCTCAGATAGTCAAAAGCCGGTAGCACATTCTGCATTGACGGAAAATAAGATCTCATAGCCGTCATATCACTTATACTTTTATCCTTACATCTTTTAAACGCCAGGCTGAAAGCGATTTTTTGCAGCAGGTTATCATTCCAAATCTCCCCTGCCGACCAAGCTGGATACGCAAGAACCGCTCCCAAATGAGGCGATCCTGCGGTCAACATCTTTTCCAATCTGTTATTGTTTCCGGCGTCAACGACGTATTGCCTGCCCACCAGTCCTCCCATACTATGTCCTATCAAATCAGTTTTTTCGTTTTCAACCAGCTCTCCATTGATAAAATCTTCCAGTTTGTTTGCATTTTCAGGAATTTGTTTACGCCAATCATAATAAAATGGTCTCACAACCCAATTCTTTAAGTTAAGCTCGTCATACAGCGGTTGGTAAAACATATCCGCATATGGAGTCAGTGACCAGCCTTCATCATATCCGTCTGCTTTGCAATTCAAAATAGCATCAGCATTCCATGAGCCACCCACTCCCGGGACCACAATTACCCTCGTCGTGGGCAAATAAGCTATTGTCGGCGTGGGAGTCAGAGTCTCGGTTGGCGTCGGTAACACATGAGGACCCACTTCTGAAAAGTACACGGTGTTAGTGTATCCACTAGAGTTTACTCCCCCCATCACATACATCCATCCATTTGATATAGCTGCAGCGCCGCAGCAAACTCCTCCATCAGGTAAGTGAGCCCCTTCCGTCCAGCCAGCAATGTTTCCATCCACATCGACATCAGCATAAAACGTTCTATCTGTCACTGCCGTTTGCCCCCCACCCCCCGCTACAAAGATTCTATTACCCATCACTGCCATTTGAAACTTGTCTACTGGTGTAGGCAAGTGACTATCTAGCAGAATCCAATTCCCTAAAAAACCATCGCCAAGAACCTCGCCTCGCCAGACATTGTCTTTCACCTCACTTAACCCATTCACTAGTGTTTTCCCACCAATTACATAGACATAAGATCCAATATTTGTTGCTTCTAAACCAGTGAGAGCCTCCGGTAATAATCCTGCGCTTGTAAATCCACCAAGTGAGCCATCAGGGTTAATGCTCGACTTATAAATATCCGGTTTGGCATTAAAACTTGGCGTTTCTACATGACCACCCATGACATATAATGTGTCCCCAACAACAGCAGTTGCGGGTAATGCTCTGGGTTCAAGCAAAGTATGCGGTAGCTGTGTCCAGCTACTTATATCATTTCCCGATATTGTAGAAAGATAGACTTTATCGGATACTACAGTAGGTGGATAAGTAGCTCCCCCAATTAAATAGATATAGTTATCATGTATTGCTTGTCCATGCCAGAATATTGGCGGAGATGCTTTATCGACAACCCAAGGATCCAAAAAACCGATATTACTTACATGCGAAGATGACTGAAACGGGACGACAGAAGAAGTAGCGCCACTAAGTACAAATACTTTGCTTTCTAAACTGAAACTCGTTTGACTTGCTACGGGGTATGGTAAGGAAGAGGTAGATGCCCAGGAGTTGAAGACTGTTGTTGCGGATACTTTAGGTGATGAAAGCCCAAAAACCAAATTCCAGAACACAAAACTAACAACAAAAACTTTGGTAAATCCCCTCATCTTACTTTAATATGTAAAATAGTGAAGAATATGTCAAGTAGCGCATTTAAGCTTGAAGAAATAAGGAAGGAGTTAGCATCATCTAAAAGATATAGGTTACTCAAGAAAATTTATTCTCCAAATTATCCTGAAATTATAGATAAGAACACCTCACAACTATGGGACTCATTAAACGATAGAGTACCAATATCTCAGCGAGAGAATCCAATGGCATGGGACAGAATTTCCACTGCAAAAAAAATAATTCAAGAAGTTGTTATCAGTCGGGGAAAAGTCCTGGACGTCGGATTCGGCTCAGGTGATCTAGAAAACGTGGTGCTAAATAACAAAAAAGGAGAGTATGAATGGAATGGGGTTGACATTTCGATTGAAAGCATAAAGAAATTGGCCTCTCGATATCCTAGTGGAAAGTTTAAAGTTGGATCAATAATTTCACTAGAATTTGAAGATGGTTTTTTCGATTGCATAATAGCTCTCGAGGTTTTAGAACATATTAGGCCTTCATTTACTTTCAAAGCGTTATCAGAGGTCTTTAAAAAATTAAAAAAGGGTGGATACTTTATACTTTCAGTTCCACTTAACGAAGGGTTACAAATGTTACTTTCTCATGGGAAAAACCCTAGCGCCCACGTCAGAGATTATTCTGAAGAATTGATTAGAGCCGAGTTAACAATTGCCAACTTCGAAATATTAAAGGAAAAGATATTCTACGCATTTAGCAAGTGGTACACTATTAAGTCACTATTTACATCCGCATATAAAAAGGTAAGGAGTCCAAACAATATCTTGATCCTCGCACAAAAACCATGAACGTCGTTTTTTTTACCCGCCTTTATTATCCTCACATCGGTGGGGTTGAAAAGCACGTGCAAAAAATTTCCGAAACTCTTTCCCAAAAACACAACATAACCATCATTACCGAGCAATACGATAGCTCGCTCCCCCTTGTGGAGAATCTTTCGGGCATTAAAATTTTTAGAATTCCAGTAGTTGGAGTAGGGGAGTCAACAAAAAAGTGGGCCATCTGGGCTTGGCTCTGGAAACATTGGAATCTGCTTGATCAAGCCGATATCTTGCATGCCCACGACGTGTATTTTTGGCTATTTATCTACAAATTCTTTCGCCCATTCAAAAAAACCTATGTCACCTTTCACGGCTGGGAAACTCAATACCCCATCCCCCTAAAAAACAAAATTATCAGAAAGGCCAGTGAGCTCCTGTCAGATGGGAATATTTGTGTCGGTGATTTTATCGCCAAGTGGTATGACACAAAACCCACCCTTGTTACCTATGGCGCAGTCTAAAATATTATTCGTCGGCCGCCTTAGCCCAGACACCGGTTACGATGTCTTTTTACAACTAGCTAAATTACTTAACTCTAGAGCCATAACTGTCACCAATAAACAAGACACAGCTAAATACTTTAGGGAAGCAAAATTTGTTTTTGCTGCGGGCTTCCTAACTATTTTAGAGGCAGCAGTTCATCAAAAATTAATCTTCGCAAGTTATTCAAATCCGATACGACGCGATTATTTAGTGATGCACCCGCTCTCAAACTACATGATTATAGGCCAATCATCGGCCCAACTAGCCGAAAGGTTCCTCTCTCACTCTCCACCTCAAATTGCTAAAATGGTTGAATCAGCTTATTTTTGGGCCAAAGATCAAACGTGGCAGCGACTGGCAAACCAATATGAACAGCTCTGGAAAATTTAAAATCTCGGTCATCGTCACCGTCTTTAATGAAATTTCCACCATCGAGTCATTAATTCAAAGTTTAAAAAATCAATCGTTGGTTCCGGATGAAATTATCATCGTCGACGGCGGTTCCACGGATGGAACTTGGGAAAATCTCAAGAAGCAAACTGGCCTCAAGGCATTTTTAAAATCCGGCAATCGGTCAGTTGGTCGCAATTTTGCCATATCCAAAAGCCGCGGAAATATTATTGCCATGACGGACGCTGGCTGCATACCCGGTTCGCGCTGGCTAGAGGAACTTGTCCACCCTATGAAATCTCCGGAGGTTAAAATAGTCAGTGGATATTACCAAGGAGTCGCCAAAAATGTTTTCCAAAAATGTTTAATACCCTTCGTTCTCGTCATGCCGGATAAAGCCGGTAAATCGGAGTTTTACCCATCAACGCGCTCCATGGCTATCCGCAAGGAGGTGTTTATTACTTCAGGAGGTTTCGATGAAAAACTCTGGCACAACGAAGATTATGCCTACGCTCATCGGTTAAAACGCCAAGGCTTCAACTTTACCTTCGCCCCCCACGCCATTGTCGATTGGCTGCCCCGTCAAAATTTGCGGGAGAGCGCTTGGATGTTCACCCGATTCGCACTAGGAGATATCCAAGCCGGGATCTTTCGCCCCCAGGTAAAAAGATTAGCCATTCGCTATCTCATTGCTGTCTACCTCTTTTTTCTAGCTTTAGAAATCCGACTTCTGTTTATCCCTCTTCTTGTTTTGTTTATTTTCTACATTTTATTTTCCATCATCAAAAACTACAAATATGTCCGTGATCCATTGGCTTTCTTTTGGTTCCCGATATTACAAATCACCTCCGACTTGTCTATTATCTTCGGCTCTCTGATTGGGTTATTATCTAAAGCGTATGGGCTATTTTAAAAAAACCCTCCAGGGACTTTCCTGGTCCCTGGGCCTCAGGTTTATAATTCGCGGATTCGCGGTCATTCGAACCATCATTCTCGCTCGAATTTTATTACCCGAACAGTTTGGCGCCTACGGCGTAGCCACTGTTACGTTGGCATTTCTCGAGATGTTTACCGAGACCGGCATCAACGTTTTTCTTATACAGGAAAAGGAACTATCCAAGTATTTGGATACAGCCTGGGTCGCCTCAATTTTACGAGGTTTGATAATCGGGGCAATCATTGTAATATCAGCTCCTTTCATTGCCAGCTTTTTCCGCTCCCCCCAGTCTTTACAGTTACTTCAGCTCATTTCTCTCGTAGCCGTCATTCGTGGTTTAGTCAATCCGGCCGAAGTTAAATTTCAAAAAGATTTATTATTTCACAAGGAATTTATGTTTAGGGGAGTGGTTCTTTTCATCGAAGCGGCCATCGCCATCTCTCTCGCCCTGATATTAAGATCTCCCCTTAGTCTTGCCTTGTCTCTCATCATATCTGCGATTTGCGAAGTCATTATTTCCCTCACCTTTATTCACCCTCTGCCTCGCTTCAAATTTACCCTAGATAAGTTTGCTCAAATCCTCCGTCAAGGCAAATGGGTAACCGCAGCCGGTATTTTTAACTACCTTTATCACAACGCGGACAACATCGTCATCGGTCGTCTCCTGGGTGTTTCATCACTCGGTCTTTACGACATCTCTTACAAAATTTCCAGTTTGCCCATCACCGAAATCTCGGAAGTCTTTGGCCGAGTCACCTTTCCCGTTTATACCCAAATTTCCTCCGACACATCCCGTCTTCGGGCGGCCTTTATCAAAGTAATGATCAGTATAACTGCCATCACCTTGCCCCTCAGCATGATTTTGTTCTTCTTTCCCACCCAGATAATCAGCCTATTCTTGGGGCCAAATTGGTTGTCAGCGGCTCCTGTTTTACGCTTGCTGTCAATTTATGGCTTCATTCGGGGTATTTCCGGTTCCACCTCTGCCCTATTTCTATCTATAGGGAAAAACCAATATGTAACTTTAGTGACTCTCGTAAGTGTTCTGGGTTTGGCTGTCTCCATTGTTCCCTTGGTGCTAAAATTCGGCCTAAGTGGTGCGGCTATCTCGGTTATTATCGGTTCAGTTGCCGCACTACCCGTGATGGCTTACTTCGTCAGAAAAACTTTTGTGTGAGACGCGTCGACCCCAAAGTCTATACCCGTGACTACTACCTCAGTGATTGTACCGGTTATACCCAGTTCAAACGTAGCTGGGGGCAAGAACTGGAACCTCGTGTCGCTCGAATTGTTACAAAAATCCCTCTCCAACCAGGTTCAAAAGTCCTGGATATTGGTTGTGGTCGGGGAGAACTGGTTTTTTGGTCTCTCCGCCATGGGGCCAAATTAGCTGTCGGCATCGATTATTCGACCTCAGCCATAGCCCTTGCCAACCAAGCCCTATCCCATTTGCCAAACTTTCAAACTCGGGCCAATTTCAAAACCATGGACGCCAAAGCCCTTCAATTTCAAAAGCATTCATTTGACGCCGTTTTTTTAACAGAGGTTCTAGAACACTTATATCCCGAAGAACAAGACCGAATCTTTTTGGAAATCAATCATGTCCTAAAGCCGGGCGGCTTCGTCTTTATTCATACATCTCCTGCTCGCTGGTTCAACAATTTTACCTACCCTTATTACTGTTACCCCCTTAGCTCTTTTATAGTTGCTATTTGGAATTTGATTCTTAACAAAAACTATCCCAACATATTACACCCCGCTCATCTACGAACTACTTCCCACAAAATTATGCACGTCAACGAGCCGGATTATTTATCTTTGCGCCGCTTATTTTCTCGCCATAAATTTTCCGGTCAAATTTACTCGACCAACATTACCATCAACAAGCCTCAACTCAGCTGGAAAGATAACCTATTCAATCTTCTAGTGTACCTCTCACCCCTTAGTGATTATCCGCCCTTCAATATCATCTGGGGTCACGATTTCTTGGCGGTCCTAACAAAACAATGAAAATTGCCGTTTTCCACAACTTTCCCCCTGGCGGAGGTAAACGCACGGTCTTTGAACAAGTTAAAGGCCTAATTAACTTGGGTCATGTTATAGACGTCTACGAACTCTCAAATCCCCAGTCATACTTCTGGGATCTCTCTGCGCTCAAGTGCCGGATGTTTAAATTCGATTTTTCGCTCTTTGCTTCTCATCCCCCATTTCTCACCAGACTGGAAAAAGACTGGAGAAACCTCTTTGTTTTAAGCAAAGTCCACCGGAAAATTGCTCAATTGATTAATAATGGCGGTTACAATGTTGCCCTCATCCATTCGGATAAATATACCGAATCTCCGTTTATTTTGCGCTATTTAACCATTCCCCATATTTACCACTGTCACGAGTGGTTGCGCCTCGGTTACGAAAAAGAGTTAGCTTTTACCGAACGAGTCATTCTCCCTAAAAAAATCTACGAACTCCTTACCCGCCAAATTAGGAAGCTTGTAGACAAATCAAACGCCAAGTCTGCCCAAACTATTATTACCAACTCCAAATTTACCCAAAATAATATCCTGACAGCTTATGACAGACAAGCAGTAATTTGTCATTCCGGAGTCGACACCGACATTTTCCGGCCGTTTACTCATAAAAAGAAGCACATTCTATTCATGGGCCAAAAGAATTTCGTCGGCGGTTACGAATTCGTGCAAAAGTTTTTCAGTTTGCTGCCTCCTAAAATCAAGCCCCGTCTGCAATCGTTTGGTTTTCCCAAAGGACGTCCCGACATCCACAACGACCATCTCCTCGCTCAAGCCTACTCATCGGCCTTGGCGACACTTTGCGTAAGTTACAATGAGCCATTCGGACTCAAGTCTATCGAATCTATGGCCTGCGGCACCCCCGTTTTAGCTGTAAATGAAGGCGGTTATCCCGAGTCGGTAATAGATGGAAAAAACGGTTGGTTACTCCCTAGAAATCCCGATCTATTTGCCCAAAAAATAATTCAGCTGATCAAATATCCCGAAATTTCGGTTCAAACTGGCAAAGCAGCTCGCAAGCACGTGGTTAGGAATTGGACCTGGAAACGCCACGTCGACCAATTGGAGGAGATTTTAAAACATGCCGCCCAAAGTTAGCATCATTGCTGTCAACTACCACTCCCGGGATTTAATTACTCATCTCAAAAAATCGCTTCAAGAAAGCCGATTTTATAATTATGAATTCATTGTCATAGACAACGATAAAAAGAATATAGGCTACGGTCCAGCCGTAAACCAAGGCGCCAGTCGAGCCCGGGGTGAATACCTGTTTGTCCTCAATCCCGATACTTTGGCCTTTCCCGATACTCTCTCAACATTGGTAGATTTTCTCGACACCCGCCCCGACGCGGCCATAGCCGCCCCACTTTTATTCGATTCGCAAAACAACCCCTACCCTTGGGTTGGTACCCAAAAACTTACTCCTCTTCAAGGCATATTATCCCTTTCATTCATCAACAAGTTATGGCCAAATCACGGATTTTGGGTCGAAACAAAACATTTGTACTCCCCGGTAGAAATCGGCGTCGCTCCCGGTACCGCTTTTCTTATTCGCAAATCCGTTTTCAATCGCATTGGCGGATTTGATCCCAAATTCTTCCTCTATTTCGAAGAGTCGGATTTATGTTTGCGGATTCGCCGGCTCGGGGAGAAAATATTCCTCCTCCCTCAGGCAAAACTAATTCACTATTGGGGTAAAAGTACGCCCCATTCACCTGCCATCAATAAAATCTTTGCCGCCAGCCGCTACTACTACTTCCGCAAGCACTTTGGCCTTGTCTGGGCGTTAATAGTTGAACTATTTGCCCGTCTGTCACCACTCCGCTTATTTGTAACAATCTTAATGTTTATCACATTTTTTCTCAGGTTTTACAAGTTAGACCAGGTCCCTTATTTCGACGACATGGGCTGGTTTTACGCATCAGCCAGAAACTCTCTGTACTTGGGCCAGTTTCCCTTGCAAGGCATTACCGCTAGTCTCACCTGGCTTCACCAAGGCCCTTTGTGGACCTATCTTTTAATTCCCATTTCACTCCACTTCAATTCTACTTCGCCAGTAATCTTAACAAACATTATGAACATCGTTACCATACCCCTCATTTACTATCTGGGCAGTCTTTGGTTCAACAAACGAACCGGCCTTCTTTCGGCGTTAATCTTTACCGCCAGTCCCCAAGTTATAAATTATTCCCGCCAGGCTTATCACGCCTCACCAATTCCGTTATTTCTGACGATTTTTCTTTTAAGCCTCTCCCGGCGCAAGTATTTTTTGGCTGCCCTGTTTCTGGGTTTTCTATACCATCTGCACTTACTGACATTTATCCTCTGGCCGCTGGTTTTTTTGACTCTCATTTTACAAAAATACCGCCCCCGCCCCGTCCACCTATTTGGTTTGATTTTAGGCTTTCTTCCAACTTTGTTGACCAGCCCCCTGTCACCCCTAAGACTTCTCAAGTGGGCTTTCTTTCTGCCCCACCCGTCCCAGATGCCGGTTTCTATGACGCAATACTTTTATTCTCAGATCAGTCAATTTTTACTGCCCCAATTTCCCCTCGTATCGGCCTCGCTTTTCTTGTTCTGCCTCCGGCCCAGTCGTCATCATCTCTGGTTTTTCTTTCCCGCCTTACTTATCTTTTCGGGTCGTGTTCCCACCCCACTCTACTTTACCCTCCTCCTAGTTCCCCTATCCTTATTTATTGGCCACGGTTTGTCCCGACTTTCCTGCCTCACCTCCTTCTCAATTCTTTTCATCCTTCTAATCCTCAACACACTGTCTCAAGTGATACAATAACATCGTGCTTTCCGCAGTGGTTCTCACCAAAAACGAACAGGATAATATTGCTAAGTGTTTGGAGTCGTTAGAGTTTTGCGACGAAACTATAACTATTGACGACTTCTCAACTGACAAAACTGTAGAGTTTTCCAAAAAATACAAAGCCAAAATTATCCAGCACGCTTTAAATAATAACTTCTCCGCCCAACGCAATTTCGCTTTATCCCAAATCAAATCCGGCTGGATCCTGTTCGTAGACGCCGACGAGGTCATCTCACCCGAATTGGCTTCCGAGATCAAAACCGCGATCACCAGAGCGGATCATGTCGGTTTTTATCTGCCCCGTGAAGATATCTTATGGGGCCATCGTTTACATCATGGCGATACCCGCACCTCTCTTTTGCGCCTTGCTCGTCGCGGAGCAGGGGAGTGGCGGGGTCGGGTTCACGAGACTTGGGTTGTTTCGGGCCGCACTGGCACACTCGCCAGCGCTCTTGATCACTACCCCCACCCCACCATCACCGACTTCCTCAACCACATCAATTACTATTCCACTCTTCGCGCCCGGGAACTTCGTGATCAGGGACAAAAACCCGCTCTTTTTCCTGTGCTATTTTATCCGCCTGCCAAATTCCTATGGCTTTGGCTGGGCAAATTAGGTTTTCTCGACGGCACCCCCGGCTTTATTTCCGCCATGATGATGGCCTTTTACACATTCCTCACCCGTGGCAAACTATATCTTACTTAGCATCAGCGTTGTTATCGGGTACACTTTTCGTCTTCTCCTTCCCCTTCCGGCAACTCAAATATCACTTCTGGATCTTTCAGTACTTGCTTTCTTAATTTCATCACTTATTTATCATCCCCAAAAAATTCTTTCGTCTCTAAAATATCAATATCGTCTAGTCCTCCCCATTCTCATTTTTTTTCTCATCGACCTCATTTCTCTCAACTCTTCAGCTCATCTGGGCCGGCCGGCGCTTCTCGTCGGAGCCCTCTATCTCTTCCGCTGGCTGGTTTACTCGCTCGCTTTCTCATTTATCTTCAATCCCCGCCTGGCTCTACTTTTAATTGGCTCGCTGACTACCGCCACCAGTCTCATCCAATACTTATTTTGGCCGGACGTTCGTTTCCTTTCAGCCTTTCAATGGGATCCGCACTATTATCGCGTCGTGGGTTCCTTTCTCGACCCGGGATTTACGGGCCTCATTTTGGTTTTCACTCTCATATATTTGACTATCCGGCCACTAAAGAACCTTCGCTTCAATCGTATTTTCTGGGTATTGGCATATATTGCCCTGGCCCTTACCTATTCTCGCTCCAGTTATCTGGCGTTTTTGACAACTTTCGCTTTCATAGCTTACACCAAACGTTCATGGGTTTACTTATTCAAAAAACTGCTCCTGTTCGCAGTTACGCTTCTCCTCCTCCCCCGCCCGGGCGGTGAAGGTGTCCGGCTCAGTCGCACCAACTCTGTCTATGCTCGGATTTACAGTTGGCAGCAGGCCGTTGATATTTTTTCCCGCCAACCCCTATTTGGGGTTGGTTTCAACACCTACCGCTACGTGCAAAAAAGCGATTTCGTTTCCCACGCTGGCGCCGGGGCAGACTCGTCTCTCCTCTTTGCCGCCGCCACTACCGGCATCGTCGGATTTTCCATCTACTATTGGTACCTGTCCCGCTTGGCCAAAACTTCCAGGCTTCTAGCCGTCTCAGTCACTGCGGCCATAACCCACAGCTTCTTTCTCAACTCCCTTTTTTATCCCCTGGTCATTCTTTGGCTGTCACTCCTGCTTAAACCTAAGGATTATAAGTCACCTTAACCTCTCTCTCGGTTTTATTCCCCTCTCGGCTAACCGCTCGAAAAGTTAGTACATTCTCTCCCGGGATCAGGTTATAAGTCGTCAAAAACTCCCCCGTTCCATTCACGATGATTATCCTGTCATTTACAGTCAGCCGTGCTTCCGGGTCAGTTTTCCCCTTAATCTCCACCCAGGCTTTTTCCGACACTTGTAATCCGTCACTCGGCGTATCCACTACCAAATCCGGCTGTCTGGTAGAATAACTAATCCGAACAGTCCTGGACAGCTGGCTTTTATTACCCGCTTGATCCACAGCCACGCCGGCCAGCACATTTCCCCCCTCTTTAAGTTGTATAACCCCCATATGGAATATTCCCTCTTCACTCGTGACCACGTTTCCGACTGAGTCGGAGTTCAAAGTCAAATACACAGTCGTTCCCGGCTCCGCCAAGCCATTGACTGATAAATTAGCGCTATTAGTCGCGTCATAAGAAATCAGTATTTCCGGCGGGCCTGGCGGAATAAGGTCGTTTTTATCGATCGGCCGATTCGCCGATTTAATATCTCCCACAAATGTCAAAACCCTCACCAGTACCGGTATCCCCACCAAAACCGCCAGTACAATAAGCCCGATGGTTCCCAGAGTGTAAAGCGTGGCTTTACGCAGATTGCGTTTTTCTTCCAGCTTCGTCAACCTGCTCCGATACATTTGATAGAATTGTACCACGGCACCGCGATCAAACACTGCCGAGGTAGCTCAGTGGTAGAGCAATGCTTTCGTAAAGCATGGGTCGGGAGTTCAATCCTCCCCCTCGGCTCATAAATGAGAAATACTCTTTTCCTCCTTTTGTTCATTTCTGCCCTTTTTTTACGCTTTTACCGTTTTTCTGCCACCTTCGTCTTCTCCGGCGAGCTGGGCGACAACCTTTTATCAATTAGAGATATTATTTTATCTCGCCATTTACCCCTTCTGGGCCCGCCCACCTCCCACCCCTGGCTTTCCTTCGGCCCCTTGTATTACTGGCTCAGCACGCCGATTCTCAAACTTGTGGATTTTAACCCACTTTTCTTCGCTCTTATCTCACTTTTTTTACTTTCATCTACTCTTCTAGTCCACTACTCCTCTGTGTCCAAACTCACCGGCTTCCGGACAGCCTTAATCTCTCTAGCGCTCTTAACCATCTCTCCCGCCTGGATAGAAAGCTCCAGATCGGTTAGATTTTTCGACTTTATCCCCATATTATTTTATCCGTTGTGGATCCTGTTAAGTTCCGCTCATTTTTTTTACGCCGGACTGATTTTAGGCCTGATGTTCAATTTTCATTTTTCACCTCTTATTTTAGTACCCGCCAGTCTTCACTTCATTTATTTAAAGTATCGAAAATCTGCAAATTTCTTCAAATTTATTATCGGTTTAATTCTCCCAATATTGCCCCTGTTTACAAATCTCTCCATGCTCGGTAAACTGGCGATTTGGCTCCCTTACCGAATGGCCGGTTTAGCTCCAGCCGGCAATCAACCCGGCTTTTCCGTCATCCAATTTCTACTTCGTCAATTTTTGTTCACTCCTCATCTTTTGGTATCAATTCTGATTTTCACTCTTACTTCCACAGGCTTAATCTTAGTCTTCCGCCACCGCCACCAGCCCCATCTTCTCCTTTTATTACTTTTTTTTACTTGGGGAATTTTGGGAATCGGCTTACATCGACTCCCACCCTCGCACTACTATTTGCCTCTCTACCCCATCCCGGTCGTTTTAGTCGCTTTCGCTCTTACCCGCTTACCCAAAATAGTTACCGCCCTGTTGATTACCAGCCTCTTACTCATAAATTTTCCTCATCTCTTTTCCCCCAAATTATATTATTACCCGTCCGAAGTAATTTACGGCTCAGGTGTTCAATACCCAATCCAACTTTCCCTTTCCCGGGCTATTATTACCGACGCTCGGTCCCTCCAGTTTTCCCTGTCTCGTGTCGGGCCATTTGATGTGTATGCCAAAAACTATGCCCAGAATTTCGAGTATCTCCTTTGGTATTTAGATAATCCTCCAGTTCCAGACTCCCGTCTCCATTACACCATCTATGAGGCTCAATCGGCCCCTGAGAGTTCCCAGGTTATTTTTTCGCACCCTGGTTTAGCTGTAGTGAGATCTTTTTGACCCCCGGTTGTCCCGGTTGAAATCACCTCTGCCCCCGCTTGGGCGGCGAGAGAAATTATTGTCTCGCGGTACTTGCGGTCGAGCCTCGTTAACGACTATCGTCCTTCCGTCCAAGCTCTGGCCATTTAGTTTAGAAATCGCCTCACGAGCCTCGTCATCAGAACTCATTTCCACAAAGCCAAATCCTTTGGATCTGCCGCTAAATTTATCTGAAATAACCGTCGCTGATACCACATTTCCCACACTAGCGAAAAAATTCTTCAGGGAATCATCAGTCGTATCCCAAGAAAGTCCACCCACAAAAAGTTTCATTGCCATCTATTTTTCACCACCGATCTATTTTTACCTCTCTCAGCTTTACCTTCGACTAACTTGGGATATGCAAAGAAGAAGTATTGTACATCGATTATATACTGCCAAACAAAATTAGTATATACTCGCCGGTGTAATGACCAAATCGTACAGGGTAAGTGGGTTTCTTTTTCATGAGGGTTCCCAGCAAGTTCTTCTTCACCAGCCCAAATCCCAGCAGGATCAAACCTGGTCAATGTTTACCGGCGAAGGCAAAAAGAACGACCCCCAAGCTTTTTTTCGGCATCTTTTAAGTAAAATTTTGCGAGAGTCGTCGATAATAAAAAATATTTACCCCGTTTACAGTTATTTTAATCCTTCCCTCAGAAAAACCCACTACATTTTCTACGTTCCGGTTTCAGAACCAAAAGATTTTCAGACCCGTCTTTCCAGCGCTTTATCTTGGTTCACTTTCAAACAAATATCCAAGCTTCCCTTGTCCCCCCAAGCCAAGCACGATATCGTCATCGCCCAGCGTGTCATTCGCGCCCAAATACCTCTCCCCGCACACCAGCCTGCCCATCCCTAGTAATATCTTAATAAATTCATATGTCTGCAAACGAAATAGTCGAGCAACGTGCATCACAGGCAGCGACAAACTATTGGCAGGCTTACTTAAAATTAGTCAGACTAACAGGGGGCAATAGAGAAATATTAAAAACTATCATTTCCGTTGAAACAGCCATAACTGAATTAGTTGGCATGGGTTTCAGGTCGACAGAGATAGGTGTTATGCTGGGAACACATCCCCAAAGGGCCGCAGTTGAGGCAGAATTAGGACTCGATCCCAAACCACAGGAAGTCGACCACACCGGCATTGGTTACCCACAAGGATAAGTTAGTATATTGTAAAAGTTTCCGAAGCGACACTGGAAAGTTCTCCTAACCCAAATCGATCTCTTTTTACTGTGGAGTATTCAAACGTAATCTTGTAGACACCTTGGATCATTTTCGGTAACGTTTTTTCTGGTATTTCGCTTGTTATAGTTTCATTTGGTTTTAGAGACTCGACGTGTGGTGCTAAGGCACAAATTTTTGGGTCACCATCCATCAAGATAGACTCGTTACCCTGGACGGTAAAAACTTTTACCAGCTTGCTAGCACAAGTTTCGGGAAAATAATATATGTTTCGTTGAGTGCCATTTTTGATTACGAATATTATTGGCATACCCTGGCTATAGACATTTGCACTCAACTTTATGTTTACCGACGGCTCTTGAGTCGCTGGTTGTTCAAATACTTGTCTTAACATCTGCCGTAATTGGTTATTTTGATAACCAAGATACACGGACGCACCTGTCATAAAAAGGATAACTAAACCGGCTGCCATTAGTGGAAGTCGGGCTTTTTCTGACATGGTTTCAGTCTACGTCACCCCTCGTTTATGTACAATGCTATTCCAACAAGTTGCGTTCCGTCAAAAAATTTATGATACCCGAAGCCAGTCCTTGGGCCACCGCCTCTGTCTTATCAACCAAAACCCGCCTGTCGGAAGGGTTAGTCAAAAACCCTGTTTCTGCAATCACCGCAGTCGTCATCGGATGCACGGCGTGCTCATACCTCCACCAGGCAAAAGCATAATACCCTCGCATATTCCGAGTCACATTCAGATCAACCGCCAAACCGGTGGCTTTACCGTAGGTTTCATACAAAATTTCCGTTAGCCTATCCGCTCCGCCTGTAAAATCCCGCCGCGGATGGGCAAACTTGTAGCCAGATTTACTTTTGTCCAGGCTTCCGTCTGCATGAATAGCCAAAAAAGCATCAGTCCAATATTTAGGCGGCACCGTAGCCGGTAAAATATCCACCTCCACTCCTCGCTGTTTCAGTATATTTTTTGTTTCCTGGGCAATTTTTAGATTTACCTCCCATTCTGCATACCCCCCGCTCGACGAGCCGGTATTTCCCACAAGCCTGTTCAGCTCCTCCGGTACTTCATCATTTTTCCAATGTCCCGCCTGCAGTCCCACCCGGGGCGGTCCTTCCGGCCGACGCCATTCCCGGACCCAGGCATAAGGGTCATCAGGTGGTTCCAGGTCAGCCTCGGCATATGGGGGTGCTCCTTCGGCCGGTTCACCCAGCCCGTCAGTCCACCACAAACCTGCCGCCAGTCCCGCAGTTATAAATATTGCAAATGCGATCCCCCTAATCCTCAATTTTATTATTCTGCCACCGCTTCCTGAATTTCAGCTGACTCTTATGGTGCTAATATGGTTGTATGACCGGTTTTTCCAAACTAAAGGAGAGACTTCGAAAAATTGAGGAAAGAAATAAGAGAGTAGAAACAGACAAAGCTTGGGAAACTAGCTACACCAGAAGGTTTTTCATCGCCCTCTTTACCTATTTGTCCATAAGCCTCTATATGAACGCTATTAATATCGACAAACCCTGGCTAAACGCCATAATTCCCACCGTTGGGTTCTTGTTATCCACACTCACCATTCCAATTATTAAAGAATTTTGGAAAAAACACATTAACAAATCATGACATGGACGCGCAGGTTTTTCGACCAGTTTGAATGGCTGCACAAACCCATTTCGCCCATTGAACAATCCTTTGTCCTCGTTCTCCAAATAGATAACTCCGTAAACACGATTTTTCAAAGACTGGGTTTAAAAGCACCAAAAAAAGCCTGGAAGATTATTGACGGGTATCTTTATTTAAGTAGCGATTATTGGAGATTATTCCTCCAGCCAGGATTATTTATTTTACCCCTCAAGGTAAAGTCGGAGATAAAAATTGCCAAGAACAGATGGTTAAATCAAGTTATACCCAGATATAGTACAGAGCATACCAAACTCTCCAAAACAAATCTAAAAAGCTCCAGTTCAGAAAAACTAGTTGACGTTTTGAAGCAAACGGCTGAGCTAGAAGGATGGTTGCTTGGAGAATCGCTATTTGTGGGTTTAATTTGCGGTATCACAGAATTACTTCTAAAATTTACGTATCTAATATTCGTAAAAGATCAAAACCCACAAAATTACAGAGAGTTGCTTATTGGATTCTCCGACAAAGGATTAGAAATGGATACCAAACTTTGGGACATAGCTCAAACTGGAGATGTTAATAAAAAGAAGGACGAACTAAGGAAATGGATTGACCAATATGGTTATCGAATTCAAGACAACGATTTATTATATCCCACTTTAGGGGAAAAAAGAGAGTTAATTGATTCTTATCTAAATCTTTATCAAAGTGTCCCTGATCCTAGACAGAGACAAAAATCTTCCGAGGAAAAAAGACTGGCAAGGGAAAAGTTTGCCAGGCAAAATAATCGATTCGCATATTCAATTCTTCGAACAATAGTTAAACAAGCTCAAGAATATGCTCAAGTCCGCAACTCCAGGCCATATTATTACCAAGGAAATAAAATCATGCGCAGTGTCCTTTTAGAAATAGCAGCCAGAACAAGTTTTTTTGATGACAATAAAGACATCTTTTTTCTTAAAATCGAAGAAGTCGAACAATTGACTAAAAATAAACTCAATAAAGAACAAGCAAGAAACCTTATCGGTGGTAGAAAACTGGATTATGACAATCAATTACGCGCTGAACCTAAATTTGAAGTGAATTTATGAACAAAACCATAAAAGGCATACCTGGATCGGGTGGAACATTCACTGGAAAAGTCAGAATAATAATCGATGAGAAGCATATTAACGAATTTAAGGCCGGAGAAATCCTGGTAACTAGACAAACTTCACCGGCTTGGACCCCGCTTTTCATGGCGGCCAAGGCAGTGGTAACAGAAGTAGGGGGCAGCTTATCCCATGCTGCGATAGTAGCCAGAGAGTATGGGATTCCGGCTGTTGTCGGGATCAGGGGCATAACGGGAGAACTTGAAACCGGCCAGCAAATTGAAGTCAACGGTACTAGTGGCGAGATCAAAGTATTTGAATAGAGAATTCATCTGTACCTTATATTCTAATTAATTTCTCCAACCATGGAATATGCTCGTTTCTACGTTCCTGCCCGCTATCAGCTTTCGCTGAAAGCGAATGCAGGCGGGTCCACCACAAGTCTTCCCAGATGTAGTGAACAGCCAGTTGTTTGTAATCACCAAACTTTTCGAAATGTTTAAGAAGCTTCTTGACTGAGACTGGTTTCTCCGGGTCGCGATCAAAAAAAACTTTGGAGTAGATTTTCTGCTCCCAAGGGGAAACGTGGTTAAAAAAGCCCAAATGGTGGAAGACATCAAACAACAGATACCAAACCGTGGCCGGACCTACCCCGTAAAGTTTCAGCAATTCGCCCATTTGGGTTTCTCGGTTTTTTTGGCGGAGCGCCATTTCATCTACCGCACCAGTCGCAAAGTAGTCATCAATTTTCTTGATTGACTTAGCTCGATATCCCACCTTCAAATCCCGCAATTCCTGCTCGGTTACTTTAATTAATCTTCCCGGTTCCCAGAAACACCACAGTTTTTGACCATCAAATTCCACTTGGGTTCCGTATTTTTCCAGAAGCGTCCTAAACATCTGGATCGAACGGCGGACAGTGGCGTTCTGCAATGCAATCCCGATTATCAGATACTCGTAAAGTGAGCTGGGATGCCCGGGACGCATTCCTCTCCACTTCTTAAGAGTTGGCCCAAGGATTTTATCCGAGCCAAATTGTTTATAAAAGTCCGACAAATCCAAGTCCAGGTTATATCTATAGCGAATTTCACTTATCAATGAATCAAGTGTGCCTTTGTCCAATCTGTCTTTTGACCAAATTTCAACTTTCACTCTTGGCTTTTCCCGACTTCCGGAATTTACAAATTTCAGGCCTAATGGAACTCTATTACACAACCATGTCTGCCATCTGCCTCCCGGCTCCCAATGATTATCTCCACTGGTGAAATGGTCAGGTTTGTGGAAAGTGGAATCAAAGTCAAATGGAGTAGCTGGCGTTATATCAACAACCGCCACTTTATTTACTTTCATGCTTTACCTTGCAGGCATATCAAATGCAGGCGGGGAACCTCCCTTGAGCGAGATACGGGAGTCGAACCCGTCTCTTCACCTTGGGAAGGTGGCGTTGGACCGCTCAACTAATCTCGCACAGTGCAAACAAGAGCTATTATAACAAGCTCATTTACAGGCGATAGACAGCTGGGTGCCGATCTCCAATTTAGTCGGCTCCGATATATTATTGGTTTTTGCCAGCGCTTCCCAGGCAAATCCCGATCCGCAGTAGCTTTGCGCCACCGACCACAGTGTTTCCCCCCGCACCACACTATGGCTGATAATTTTGGTTTCGACTTTAGGCAAGGTCAGTTTTGTGCCTACCAGCAGTCTATTAGGATTGGAAATAACGGTCTTATTGGCGGCATAAATATCTGTCCAGTTGTATCCGGACCCATAAACTTTCTCGGCAATTTTCCACAAGGAATCACCCGACTTTACCTCATAACTCGCCGGCAAATCAGCCAGAGTAGGGGACTCCTCAGTAGTTTCTTGCGTAGCTTCGGTGGTAGTTGACGATGTTTTCTCTCGTTCAGCCGTCTTTGCCGTTCTGTAGTAATTGAAGAGCATCACCCCCGTGACCAGAATTATACCTGCGCCCAGCATACGGCTTATAGTTGTTTCACTCATTTTTCCTCCTTCCTGGGCAGAAGTTTTGTTGGGAATATACTTCTTTTCCCCCCAATTTGCAATCATTAATCCACCAATGTTAAGGCAATACCGGTCTTGTTGGCCCTGCCTGTCCGTCCGATGCGGTGGACATAATCTTCATAAGACTCCGGCAAATCATAATTTATGACGTGAGTGACGTTGTCGATATCCAGTCCTCTTGAGGCCACATCAGTGGCCAAAAGTACTTTCACCCGGTTGTTTTTGAATTGTTCCAGTGAGCGCTGGCGTTGGGACTGGCTTTTGTTACCATGAATCGCCACGACTGCAAATCCTCGCCGGGTTAAGTCGTAAGCCATTCTCTCCAAACCATGCTTGGTTCTGCCAAAGACCAGGACTTTGTCAAACCCCGGAGTGATAAGCAAATTGTGCAGAATCTCAATTTTGGGCTTGCCATTGGCCTTTACTACTTTTTGGGAAATATTCTGAAGAGTCGTATTCGCCCTCACGGAAACGGTAACCGGTGAAACGAGAAAGCCGTTCATAATCTTTGTCACCTCCGGGGTTGTAGTCGCGGAAAAAAAAGCCGATTGGCGTCTTTTTGGTAAAAGAGACAAGATCTCGGTGATATCACGCACAAAACCCATATCCAGCATTCGGTCTACTTCATCCAATACCACATTGTTAAACAAACTGAAGTTGATTTCCCGCTGGTTACCCAGATCCTTAATACGTCCCGGAGTGCCGATGACAAAGTTTGGATTTTGCCGCAAAGAACGGATTTGGCCGTACATACCCACTCCCCCAATACACAAAGCCGAAAACAAGCCCATCCTGCTCGAAAAACTCCTAAATTCCTGTTCAATTTGAACCGCCAGTTCTCGCGTTGGGGCCAGTATCAGAAGGCGTTGGGACCGGTCATTCACCACCTTTTGAATAAAGGGGGTCAAAAATGCGGCGGTTTTGCCCGTACCGGTATTGGCAATTCCCACGACGTCTCTCCCCGCAAGCAGCAGCGGGATTACTTGATCCTGAATGGGGGTGAGAATCGTGTACTTTCGAGTTTCTATATTAGCGTGCAAAACGTTGTGAAAACCAAAATCGATGAAACTATGATTGGGCACAAAAGCTTCCTGAACGGGCTGTGCATTTTGAGGCAGGTTTTTCACCAAAACAGACGGGTCAAATGACTTGATCCGGCGACTGAAATTACGGTTTTGCTGACGTCTGAAATTTCTCACAATATTAAGACTCAAACCAACAAATCTGTCTAAATAAGACTAATGCCAAAAAGTGAAGAAAGATACAAAAGCCAAAAATCGATTCGGGGTATCTTTATCTTAACTACTTATTACAAGTTCAAATTTAAACAGATCTGTTAGTTCAAATCTGTACACATATTATAACACACACCCACAATTTAATCCACTCCACAGTTTTTCCATTTCCCAAATTCGTCTCTAGAAACCCGCTCCGAGCAATTTTATTCTATGAGCCAAAGTTTCCCCGGCAAGGATTCCACTAACGATTTTAATTTTGTGCGATGTGGCATATTTTGCAAGTAATTCGGCGGGTATTGGAAGTGACGCGGTTACTTCTGTTTTTGCGCCGTAATAAACTTCAGCAACTTTGGCTCGTATCATTGACCCAAGGCATACTGGGCATGGTTCTGCGTTTGTGTAGAACCTATAGCCATCCAGTCTTAACGTCTTTAATTCTTTGCAAAGATGACGTATTGCGTTTACCTCGCCGTGAGCAGTAGGGTCCATTAAGGTAAAAGCTCTATCGTGGTCTCTCCATACAATTTCTCCGTCTTGATTTGTCACAATAACGCCAAAAGGCTTATTACCCTCTGAAACGGCCTTTTCCGCCTCGTCCATTGCCATTCGCATGTAATCTTCAGCATTCATAGTTGATGTGTATAAAAATTCTTGCGGGAGTGACGGTTTTTATATTGAACCGCTTGTAGCTTCAATTAACGACATATTTTCTTCAATTAGGCGCTTAATGCTGGCTTTCCCTGATTATACTGGACAACCAGCCCTTGTAGTATAACGTTGCGGCGACTGGTTAACTTTGTAAGCAACTTTTACCAGTCACACTCAATCATACTTCACAGCACCAATTTACGGAACTGGGACCGGCCACAGCTTGAAATCCGGAGCTAGTTGAAAAGCTGGTAAAATCGGAACATGTCAGGAAACAAATTCCAAAATAAAAAACTTGATAAGGTCATGAGCTCATTGGCAAAAGGGGCAACCCATATAGTTTCGAGTCCGGAAACGATAGAAAAGCTAAAAGCAATGGGCTTGCCAATCGAGGAGAGGTTTATAAGCTATGAGGAGTATTTCGAGAAACTAATTGCTCGTAAAAGAAAAAATGCAATAGTTCTATTAAAGCAACTCCCACTTCTCGATAAGTCTATTGCCAATGGAGTAATATCCGCTATTTATGAAGAAATTAGGTCGAGCTTTGCCCTTGAGATATTAACCTCGACAATCTTTAACTCCATCCTCTTACTGGAGTTCGCTATGAGAACTCGCCTGTACGACGAAAGATTAAAGTCCGATCCCAAAGCAAAGTGGGAAGAAACTGAAAAGTTGAACATGGAGCAACTGGTAAGGAGGTTAAGACATTTAGAAATAATCGACGAGCAAGACAAAAGGGCATTGAACGACTTTAACGAAAAGTTTAGAAATCCATATTTGCATATAAATATCCACAAGATGGTACAGGGTATTTATGCCGACAATTTAAACAAAGTAGACATAAGCACCAGTGAGGTAGTCAGAGAAAACGCAGTAAACGTTTCCCAGCACCGACATTTATGGTTTATGGCAAAAAACTTTTACGATAAGACGTATGTGATAAGTGTTCTGAATTTTTGCATCACCTGGACGAATACTCTGCTTAAAACGAAATTAGGAGTCAGTTGAAAAGCTGGTAAAATCGAGGTCATGGCAGATGAACTCCTCGACCTGGTTAACGACAAAGATGAAGTGGTTGGTACAGTGCTCAAAAGTCGAGCTCATCAAGATCCCAAACTAATCCACCGGGAGATTGCCATCGCCGTGTTCAACAATAAAGGAGAGGTGTTGCTCCAACAAAGAAGCATGAACAAAGCTAACGACCCGGGTAAGTGGACGATCACAGCCGCAGGACACGTGGGAGCAGGCGAGAATCCCAAAGGGTCAGCAAAAAGAGAAGTCAAAGAGGAGTTGGGGATAGGCGTCGAACCTATTTATGTCGAAAAGGAGTTTTCAACCCACAAAGACAAAGATGCTCGGTTCTTTTGGATATATTACGCAACAATGGAAGGCGATCCACGCCTGGTATTAGACAAAGAGGAAGTGATGGACGCTAAATGGGTGAGCGTAAAAAAGCTGGCCGAGTTCTCAAAGCACAATTATTTCCCATTAGACAGCGGCTCCTATAAATTTATATCCAAAATAGCCAAAACCCTAAAACTAATTTAGAATTACAATCATGAATTGGCAAATACTGGTGGCCGTAAGCGTAATCACGTATTCGGTATCGGTACTTCTGCAACGAATTCTCCTTAAAGACGAAAAGATCGACTCTGTCGCTTTTTCGATTGTGTTTCAGTTACTTACCGGCGTTCTGATACTCGGATACGCACTAATGAGAGGCTTTTCCTCGCCAAATCTACTTCCGCTGTTACCAAACCTAGCACTGATGACATTTCTTTATGGTGCAGGCAATGTTTTTATTTTCAAGGCCCTAAAAGCCATTGAGGCATCGGAATTTACAATTATTTTTGCCACCCGCACTGTATGGATAATCCTGGCCGCAGTGCTCTTTTTAAGTGAGCAATTTTCACTCGTACAGCTTCTCGGAACCGGCCTCATTTTGTCCAGTGTCGTGTTGGTCTCATGGCAGAAAGGACTCAAGTTGAGCCGGGGAGTCCTCTTGTCGTTGGCCGCAGCAGCCTGTTTCGGACTTGCCTTTGCAAATGACGCCTTTATCATCCGAAACTTTGACGTCCCGTCATACCTGGGAATAGCCTTCATCGTTCCCGCACTGGCTGTTTGGATGGTATTTCCGAAATCCAGTTCCAAAATGCTACCCATGCTAAAGAAATCCTTTCTTAAAAAGCTGGGGGTACTAAGTGTTTTGTATGCTACGTCAGCAATTACTATATTTCTGGCTTACCAAATAGGTAGAAACGCAGCCCAAATAGCCCCTCTCAACCAAACCTCAACGGTTTTAACAGTCCTCCTGGCCATAATATTCCTGGGCGAGAAATCACAGCTGACCCGAAAGTTAATAGGCGCGGTCCTAAGCTTTATCGGCATTATTCTGGTTGGATAGTCATGAAGCTTAAAAAAGTAGCCTCGTCGGAACTTACTCCCACCACCCCCTTTGACTTTGACTCTACCTTTCACAAACCTGACCACTTCACGACCGGCGACAACTACTGGGAACCTGGGACTCGCTGGCAGACCTGGTTCTGGCAGGGTATCCCGTTGGGGCTAAAACTGGCCAACGCCTGGACACGCGTAAAGCCCAAAATCAACATCGATGTTTGGTCACCCAGGCCGTTAACCCGCGAATTTACTGACTCGCTGACAGCCGAAATCCGATATCGCTATAACCTGGATCTGGACTTGACCGATTTTTACCGGAAATTCAAAGCCGACAAAATCTTGGGGCCGGTTATTCGCAAATGGCAGGGGATGCGCCCAGGCCATCCCAGCTCGCTTTATGAGTACCTGATTATCGGCATAGTCCTCCAAAACGCCACCGTCCGCCGCTCTATCCAAATGTTCAAGAGCCTTTTGGAAAAGTACGGCACACCTCTCGAGTTCGACGGCCGTAAACTTTGGTGTTTTTGGAGTCCTGGTCGGCTGTCTACTGTCATCGAACAGGAGTTGCGGGATCTCAAGGTTGGTTACCGGGCCAAATCCATTAAAAAGATTGATGAATACTTCACCGCCGGAGCAATGGACGAGATGGCTCTGCGCCAAAAAGATCGGGAAACTCAAATGACAGAGCTATTAAAACTTTATGGTGTCGGTCCTGCCACAGTCTGGTATCTGCTATTCGACGTTTTCCACCATTGGGACTTCTTCAACCACGTTTCACCCTGGGAGCAGAAAATCTACTCCAAAGTGTTTTTCGACCAGGATCCGGAAAAACCAGTTCCGGTTAAAAAACTCCTCAAACATTTCGCCAAATTCGGCGCCTACAAACAACTGGCCGTTCACTACATCTGGGAAGATCTCTGGTGGAAGCGTAAAAATGAGCACATCCCCTGGCTGGAAAAGCTCATCAAGGTGTAGGTTGCTATCTTAAAAATTTGCGGCCACTCCTGAACGACGTTCCGCGACCTTCTCCTTGACAGGGAGACGCGCTAACCGGACTGCGCTACGACCCCACGCAGACATTTTACTCTAGATTCAGAATTTTTTCTCTAATCTTCCCGACTGAATAATTCTCACAATAAAGCTCCTATCTTTCAAAGACTTAAGCCATTTTTCTGCTCTTCTTGCTTCATGAAGAGTCTCGTAAATCTGCGAAAACACAATTTTGTATGGACCAGTCTCTCTTGTGTATTTTGATTTATTTCCAAAATGCTCCTTCAATCTCCTCTCTAAATCACTAGTGCTTCCGATGTAAAACCTTCCATTTTTCAAACTTTTTAACACGTATAAACAAGGATGCATAAGAACCCGCGACCTGTCCGGTGTTACACCGGACCGCGCTAACCGGACTGCGCTACGGCCCCAACCTTGACTGATTTTACTATACCTCCCGCTCTGCTAGAATCACAACCATAGTCACCTCGCGTAACATGACCAATTTGCAGATCGCCAAACTGCTTCGCGCCGTAGCGGCGGCACTAGAACTCTCCCCGGGGGACAATCGTTTCAGAAAAATCGCCTACGAGCGAGCCGCCGACGCCATCGAGCACTCATCTTCTGAGGTCAAAGACCTCTGGGACGACAAAGAATTAGCGAGCCTGCCGGGAGTAGGGGAGTCCATAGCCTCACATTTGGACGAGTTATTTCGCACCGGGAAAGTCCGTCATTTCGACAGTATCCTCAAAAAATTTCCTCCCGCATTGTTCGAACTGCTCGAAGTTCCCGGAATTGGCCCGAAAAACGCCCTAAAGCTGTGTAAGGTCCTAGGGATCACCTCAGCCCATTCTGCCATCTCCAAGCTGGAAAAAGCCGCCAAAAGAGGCCAAATCGCCCAAATTGAAGGCTTTGGAGAGAACTCCCAGGCAAAAATCCTCCAAGGCATAACAGAGTACCAAGGACGTTCACAGCGGCTTTTGCTAACCACGGCCCAGACGATTGCCGATTCTCTCAAAGACTGGATGCTCAAACTCCCCCAGGTTAAACAGGCCGATACGTTGGGGAGCTTGCGCCGCCAGGCTTCGACAGTGGGCGATGTAGATATTTCCGTGGCTTCAAACCACCCCCGGGAAGTCATTGCCCACTTCACCCAATACCCCCAAAAATCACGCATATTAGAAGCAGGGGAACACACCGCTAGCCTAATTCTGCCCAATGATATCCAAGTCGACCTCATGGTCCAACCGCCCCAGTCCTACGGCAGTCTCCTCCAGCATTTCACCGGATCCAAACACCACAATATCCTCCTGCGTGAATTTGCCCTCAAAAAAGGCCTGTCACTCTCCGAGTACGGGATCAAAGTCAAAGACAAATTAAAGCAATTTGATTCCGAAGAGAAGTTTTATAACTTTCTTGGCCTCGATTGGATTCCTCCCGAGCTCCGCGAGGGTGAAAACGAAATCCAAACTGCTCTTGCCCACGGAGTTCCCAAACTAGTTGAGCTCAAAGATATCAAAGGCGATTTGCAGATTCACAGCAGTATCGACGTTGAACCCAGCCACGACCTGGGTGTTTCCTCCCCCTCCCAGCTATCAGCTGTCAGCTCCGAGCTCGGTTATGAGTATATTGGCCTCACCGAACACAATCCCGCCGTCTCCGGTCATACCCCAAAGCAAATTATGGAGATAATAAAAAGGAAAACCGATATCATTCGTAATTTTCACAGTGATATTCACATATTCAATGGCTTGGAGATAGATATCCAGCCTGATGGCCGGCGAGCATTGCCCGATACCGCTTTGGACATGCTCGATTACGCTTGCGTCTCGATTCATAGTAGTTTTCGCCTTGATCGCAAAAGCATGACCGATCGGGTTCTGGCGGCTCTGGATCATCCCAAGATCAAGTTTTTTGCCCACCCCACCGCCAGGTTATTAAATGAACGGGAAGGTGTCGAGTTGGATTGGGACCGGATATTCGACTATTGTCTCAGGAATAATAAGTGGCTGGAAATTGACGGCTGGCCCAATCGCTTGGATTTGCCGGATGTCGTTGCTCGCGAAGCTGTGAAAGCCGGAGTGAAAATAGTCATTGACACCGATAGTCACGCGGCAGATCAACTTACTTACATGCGATATGGAGTCTCAGTCGCCCGTCGTGCTTGGTGCACCAAAAATGATATAGTCAATACGTTATCTTTGACAGATATGCGAAAATTAATGCAGGGAGGTGATTGATTTGCCATTTATCACAATACTTATTATTCTCGCTGTAGTCGTGGCCCTTTTTGTAATCGGTATCTACAACGATCTTATTTCTCTCAAAAACCGGATCAAGGCTTCCATCCAGGAAATAGGCAACCAGCTCAAACGCCAGACGGAACTAATCCCAAATCTCGATCAGTCGGCCAAAGCCTATCTCAAGCACGAGAAAGACATCCTAAAAATGCTTTCCGATGCCCGCAAGCTGGTTTCAGAAGGTAAAGACGCTTCGCAAAAAGTGTCTGAGCTTCTTCCCAAGCTGCAGGTAATCGTCGAAAGCAACCCCCAAATGAAAGGGGCGGACGTTATCGGTAAGCTCATGGATGAACTTCGGGATACTTCCGACAAAGTTATGTATTCTAGAAGGACTTTGATCGACCTCACCGCCGATTACAACATCCGTCTTGCCGCCTTCCCCAGCAATTTGGTCGCCAGCGCTTTCGGGTTCCAATCCGAAAAAGGGCTGGAAACACCCATGTCTGGTGCCCATCTAAGTGTTTCCGAATCAGAAACCAAGTCCCCCAAAATTTCATTGTAGCCCATGCTCAACGTCTACGAGTCGGTATCGGACAACAAGCGCAAAAGCGCTTACGTCATCGTGGGTTTTGTTCTGTTCGTAATTTTAGCTTCATACTTCATCGCCCAAGGATTAGGCGCCTACTATGGATATTCTTCAAACGGCCTCGAGCTTACTGGGATCGCTTTGATTATTTCCGGAGTCATGAGCTTTGCTTCATATTATTGGAGCGACCGGATAATCCTGGGCCTCTCCGGGGCTAGACCGGCAGACAGAAAACGGGACTTCAATTTCTTCACAGTTACTCAAAATCTTAGTCTGGCTGCCGGCTTGCCCATGCCCAGGCTTTACGTGATAGACGATACCGCCATGAATGCCTTCGCCACCGGTCGGGACCCCCAGCACGCAGTAGTTTGCTCCACTTCCGGTTTGCTCGCCAGGCTCGATAGAACAGAATTGGAGGGGGTAATTGGTCACGAACTCTCGCACATCGCCAATTACGACATCCGCCTCATGTCCATCGTGACGGTATTAGTTGGTATCTTGACACTTCTGGGTGACTGGCTTCTGCGTGCCAGCTGGTATGGAGGAGGGCGCCGTAATCGGGAGGACAAAGGATCCGGCGCCATATTTCTACTTTTGGGCTTGGCCTTCGCCCTTCTCTCACCCATTATCGCCCAGCTTATTCAATTGGCCATCTCCCGTCGGCGGGAATTTTTCGCCGACGCCTCTTCGGTAAAACTTACCCGCCAGCCCTCCGGCCTCATCTCAGCCTTGAAAAAATTGGGCTCAGATCATGATCCGCTTGAAGCCGCCAATAAGGCGACAGCACACCTCTACATTGTCAACCCTCTAAAAAACCGCCATGATGCCATAGGTTGGTTTTCTTCCCTCTTCAACACCCACCCACCTTTGGCTGAAAGAATAAAAGTTCTTGAGCAAATGATGTAATTATGTACTCGCATGAAAAAGAATTTTATTGATGAATACCAATTTTCCCCATATTAATAATAGACCCATAGTAAAGTGAAAATATCTGTTCACTCACAAGCCCTATAGTAATCGGATGTCAATGGATCCCAACAAACTAACCGTCAAAGCCCAAGAAACTTTAGTCTATGCCGCCGAAGTTGCCCGACGCAATAATAATACGGAAATCTCTGCCGCCCATCTACTTCTAGGTCTTCTTGCCGATTTCGATAGCATCGTCGTTCGAGTTTTACAGGCTCAAGGGGTCAAAATTAGTGAAATTACTGAAGCGATTGAGCAGTTTATCCAAAAATTGACCCAATCTCAGGTTTCCGGGGATCTCCAACCCAGTTCAGAACTCCAAAATGTCCTTAAGACCGCCCTTTCTCAGACCAAATCCCTCGGCGATGAGTATATTAGCCGGGAACATCTGCTTTTAGCACTTCTATTGACAGACTGCCAGATTTCTTTTATCCTAAATCGGTTCCAATTACAGGCCCAAAAAGTCAAACAATCAATTATGGATCAAAGAGGTTCTCAAAAAGCAGATTCCATCAACCCGGAGTCCAAATATGACGCCCTTGGTAAATATACTCAAAACCTTACGGAGTTAGCCCAAGCGGGGAAGCTCGACCCTGTCATTGGGCGGGACGAAGAGATTCGCCGGGTAATGCAAATCCTTTCTCGCCGCACCAAAAATAACCCAGTCCTCATTGGCGACCCTGGCGTGGGTAAAACCGCCATTGTGGAGGGCCTCGCTCAGAGGATAATTACCGGGGACGTCCCGGAAACGCTCAAGGAAAAAAAGCTCCTTTCGCTGGACATTGCCTCTATCTTGGCGGGCAGTAAGTTTAGGGGAGAATTTGAAGAACGGCTCAAAGCTGTAATCAAAGAAGTAGAAGAAGGTGCCGGTCAGTTTATACTTTTCATGGACGAGCTCCATCTGTTGGTTGGGGCCGGTAGTGCGCAGGGTTCAGTCGACGCGGCCAACATCCTCAAACCCGCACTGGCCAGAGGCCTTCTGCACGCCATAGGCGCGACGACCGTCAAAGAGTACCGCCAGTACATCGAGCAGGACACCGCCCTTGAGCGCCGCTTTCAGCCGGTAGTCGTCGATCAGCCCAGCCCCGAAAGCAGCGTCGCGATTCTTCGCGGCCTGAAGGAGCGCTATGAACTGCATCACGGCGTCCGCATTACCGACGATGCGCTCGTCTCTGCCGTCACTTTGTCTCAAAGATACATCCCCGACCGCTTCCTTCCCGACAAAGCCATCGATCTTATGGACGAGGCTACCAGCGGCCTGCGCATGGATATCGACTCTCAGCCAGCCCAGCTGGACACCCTAAAACGCCGCTCCACCCAAATAGAGATCGAATTGGCCGCACTCAAGCGGGAGAAGACAGATACCGCCAAAGCCAGAGCCGAAACTCTCAAAAAAGACCTGGCCAATCTCAAAGAACAAATCTCCGACCAGGAATCTGCTTGGAAGGCGCAAAAAGACATAATTAAATCCATCCAAGCGCTGCGTGAAGAGCGAGACAGGCTGCGCCTCGAGCTTGACCAGGCAGAAAGAAATATCCAGCTCGAATCTGCCGCCAAGATCAAATATGGCCAACTTCCCCAAATTGAGGCCAAGCTCAAAGAATCTGAGGCCAAATGGCAGTCTATCCCCATTTCAGATCGCATACTGCGCGAGGAAGTCACGGAAGAAGATATCGCCCGGGTCGTTTCCCGCTGGACCGGCATTCCCGTTTCTCGGCTCATTTCAACCGAAAAGGACAAATTATCCCATCTCGAAACGGATTTAGAAAAGCACGTCGTCGGTCAAAAGGAAGCCATCACAGAAGTCGCCAACGCCGTCCGCCGCTCCAGAGCCGGAATTTCTGAGGAAAATCGGCCCATCGCCTCCTTCATTTTTATGGGGCCGACTGGCGTGGGCAAGACCGAATTGGCCAGATCACTAGCGGAAGTCTTGTTCAACGACGTCAATACCCTCATTCGTATAGACCTCTCGGAGTTTCAAGAATCTCATTCAATTTCGCGGCTTATCGGCTCACCTCCGGGTTACGTCGGCTACGATGAAGGGGGTCAACTCACCGAAGCGGTTCGCCGAAAGCCATATTCAGTCATTCTTCTCGACGAATTGGAAAAGGCTCATCCCGACATTTTCAACTTGCTCCTTCAAGTTTTGGACGCCGGTCGTTTAACCGACGGTAAAGGTCATACCGTCAACTTCAAAAACACCATCATTATTATGACCTCCAACTTAGGATCGGACCTCATATCCGCCGGTGGCACCAATTTACCCGCCCAGCTTCGAGACCTAGTTCGCAAGACTTTCAAACCCGAATTTATCAACCGGGTTGATCAAATTATCGTCTTCGATCCCTTAACCCCAAACCAAATTGAGCGCATCGTCGATTTACAGCTAAATGAGGTCCAAAAGAGGCTGGACAAGCAAAACATCAAATTAGACGCCTCGACAAGCGCCAAAAAGCTATTAGCCAAGTTGGGTTACGATCCCAATTACGGCGCCCGGCCTCTCAAACGAGCTATCCAAGATCACATTCTGGATGAATTGGCTCTCAGACTCATCGAAGGCAAAATCAAATCCGGTTCCACCATCCGCATCGACGCTGCCCATGACAAAATCGTGCTAAACTAACCTTCATGGACGTAGCCCATGTGGCCAAATTGGCCAACTTGACACTCAAAAAGGGCGAAGAGAAAAAATTTCAGGAGCAGTTTGAAGAGACACTCAAGACCGTAAATGTTATCAACGAACTGGATACCTCAGGAGTCAAGCCTACTTGCCAAGTCACTGGGCTAGTCAATATCACCCGTGAGGATGTGATCGATCAATCCCGATTATTGCCTCCGCCATCCGCAAACGGCGGCTATTATATTGTTCCCTCGATTTTGTCTGCTCAATAAACTCACGCTAACACAAGCTTTGACTGGTCTGAAAAAGAAAGAGTTTTCCAGTCCTGAACTGGTTCAGGCCTGCTTAAATGAGATTGAAAAGGAAGACTCAAAAATCCACGCTTTTCTCCACATCAACCCAAACGCGCTTTCCCAAGCCCAAAAAGCTGATATCAACCTGCCGCTTGGGGGTATTCCGATCGCAGTCAAAGACAACTTTCTCACCATGGGGCTCCCCACCACCGCCGCCAGCAAAGTTTTGCAAGGTTATCTGCCCCATTACGAATCCACAGTTACTCGAACGCTCAAATCGGCCGGTGCCATCATCATCGGCAAAACCAACATGGATGCATGGGCTCACGGATCTTCCACCGAAACTTCAGATTATGGTCCTACTTTAAATCCCCACAACACCGATTATTTACCTGGAGGATCTTCAGGCGGATCCGCGGCAGCCGTCGCCGCTCACATGTGCATCGCCGCAATAGGTTCTGAAACAGCCGGTTCAATTCGCCTACCCGCCGCCTGGTGCGGAGTCGTGGGCTTCAAGCCTTCCTACGGGCGCGTCAGCCGCTATGGAGTTATCGCTATGGCTAGCTCCACCGATTCACCCGGTCCTCTCACAAAATCGGTCGCAGATTCGGCCCTTCTCACCCAAATCATCGCCGGACATGACCCCTATGATGCCACTACCTCTCCACTCCCCACGCCGGATTATCATCGGCACTTGCAGCAGCCGCTCAAGCACCTAAAAATCGGTCTCCCCAAGGAATATCTCGAGGTTATGCAGCCCCAAAGTCGGGATCTAGTTCTTCAAGCAGTCAAAAAAATGGCCAGTTTAGGTCACACAATTGAAGAAACCTCACTTATCCATCCCAAATATTCCATCGGTGTTTACACCATTATCCAAAGAAGCGAAGTTTCCTCAAATTTAGCCAGATACGATGGCATCCGGTATGGTCTTGACCGGTCTCATTTTTCCGATGAAGCCAAACGCCGCATTATGCTCGGAACTTACGCTCTATCTTCCGGTTATTACGATCAATATTACACTCGGGCCCAAAAAGTCCGTACGCTTATCATCCAAGACTTTCATAGCTCTTTTCAAAAATACGATTTATTAATCGACCCGGCTTCTCCCGGACCCGCACTCAAACTTGGAGCCGCGGCCAATGATCCCATGTTTGGCGAAATGCAAGATATTCTGGTGGAACCCTCAAGTATCGCCGGCCTAACCGGCATCAGTCTTTCCTGCGGCCAAATAAACGGGCTTCCGGTAAGTTTTGGCCTTATTGGACCACAGTTCTCCGAAAGTTTAGTTCTCCAAGCCGCTCACGCTTATGAATCCGCAATTTAAATACCTCTTCCGCAACCGCAATTTTGTCAAGCTCTGGCTATCTCAGATCTTGTCCCAACTAACCATAAATATCATGACTTTTTATGTCCTCACGCAGATATACACCGTTACCCAATCCACCATCGCTGTTTCCCTCATTTGGATAGCCAGTGCCCTTCCGGCTCTTATCTTTGGTCCTTTTTCCGGCGCCTTAGTAGACAGCTTCAGCCGCAGAAAACTCCTAATCCTTACCAATACGGCCCAAGCAGTCGTCATCTTTCTCGCCCTTTTCATTTCTTCAAGCCGTGTTTTTTCCCTGTATGTCATTGTTTTTCTCTACTGGCTGATTGACCAATTGTACTTACCCAGCCAGCAAGCCTCGGTACCGGCCACGGTAGATAGAAAATTTCTGGCCTCGGCCAACGGCTTATTCCTCCTTACCCAGCAAGCCTCGCTCCTGGTCGGTTTTGGCCTAGGCGGGATTCTTCTCAGCATACTGGGTTCCAAGTTGACGATAATTTTAGCCTCCATAAATCTAGCCGTTGCCGCCATTGCCACGTATTATCTTCCCCAAGACCTTCCCCCCCGCCGATCAACAGCCGAAAAAAACTTCCTTCGCTTTTGGCAGGACTTCCTAGTTGGATACCGCTTCCTCAAAAATCACCATTTAGTCCTCTTTCCTATTCTTATGGTCATCCTTACTCAGATATTTTCGGCCATCATTTCTATCATTTTGCCTTCGTATACTCACGATGTATTGCGGCTCGATCTAAATCACGCCGGAATTATCTTAATCGTCCCCGGGGCTCTGGGTGCTCTCGCGGTGACTAGTTCTCTGCCCCGCCTTCTCAAAACCAAGAGAAAAAAAGATATTATGCAGGCCGGGCTTTTTTCGGCTGGAATTTCTCTGCTAGTCATGGCCTCTCTCACCTGGATACCCTCGCTTTTTATCAAAGTATTTCTCTCACTTCTGGTAGCCATCGGAGTCGGAGCTTCTTTTGCAGCCATCGCCGTCCCCGCCCAAACTCTTATCCAGCAGCACACCCCTCCTTGGTTTCGCGGTCGGGTTTATGCCCACATGAGTTTTCTCCTCATACTCGCTACAACGCTCCCTCTGTTTATTTTTGCTACTATCGCGGATTCGCTGGGCGTGGCCACCATGATCGCCATTATTGGAGCTCTGCTAGTCGGGACTTATCTCTATCTTCGCCGTCACGCCGACTTGATTATTATCGACGCCGTCAATGGTGCCTAAATTATGTCATATACTCCAGTAATTGGATTCGAAGTCCACATCGAGCTGTCCACCGCTTCAAAAATGTTTTGCGGCTGCCCGGCCGACCATTTCGGCCGCTCTCCCAACACCCAAACCTGCCCGGTCTGCCTCGGCCTTCCCGGGGCCCTTCCCGTTCCCAACTCCAAAGCCATCGAGTGGTGCGTCAAATTGGGTTTGGCACTGGGTTGCCAGATCAATCTCACTTCCAAGTTTGACCGCAAAAACTATTTTTATCCCGATTTACCCAAAGGCTTCCAAATTAGCCAATACGACCTGCCGTTTTGCCATAACGGGAATTTATTAGGCCGCCAAATCACCCGGGTGCATCTTGAAGAAGACACCGGCAAACTTCTCCATCAAAAAAATCAAACTCTCATTGATTTTAATCGCTCGGGCGTCCCTTTAGTAGAAATCGTCACCGCGCCCGACTTTACTTCTTCCGACGAATCTTCAGAATTTCTCAAAGAAGTTCAGGCCATTGTCCGCGCTCTAAATATCTCAACCGCGGATATGGAAAAAGGTTCGATGAGGCTGGAGGCCAATATTTCAGTCAAACGCGTTGAAGACCCCAATCTTCCCGGTTACAAAGTCGAAATCAAAAACGTCAACTCATTCCGCTTTATAAAAAAAGCCATCGACTTTGAAATCACACGTCAATCAAAAATACTTGACTCCGGCCTGATACCCGCCCAGGAGACACGCGGGTTTTCCGAAAGCAAAGGTGAGACCGTCAGCCAGCGAACCAAAGAAGAAGCCAATGATTATCGCTATTTTCCTGAACCCGATATTCCCCCGCTTCAATTCACCGAAGATCAAATCGAAACTTGGCGAAGCGATATCCCGCCATTGCCGTCACAAATCCGCCGGGATCTGATGACCAAATTCTCCCTGACCGAAAATTACGCCCGGATAATCGCCGCCGACGCCCAAATGTACCGGGAATTTCTAAAATCCCCCACCAAAACCACGGCCGACTCGTTAATCAATAAACGTCCTCCCACATCAAAACCCGTTCTTGTTTCAACAGAAAAAATCTCCTCAATAGCTCGCGCGGTCGTCGCCGCCAATCCCAAAGCCGTCTCGGATCTCAAAGCCGGCAAACAGCAGGTTATGTTTTTCTTAATCGGCCAAGTCAAAAAAGAACTTGGACCAGTGGACATCCCCTTGACGGGAAAAGTAATTTCCCGGATAATCGACACCGATGATCCAATCAGAAACTGACTACGTCTTAGCGGTTCTAAAACACCACACTCAAAGACTCCTGGGCGGGGAAAACACTCCTGAATTGGACGTCACCCTCGCATTTACTATCTCACTCGCCCGAAAATCCGGCGCTAGTCCTGACCAGATTCGCCAAGCTCTAAAACTCCCCACCATTTCCCAAAGACCAGTCTATTATAGAAACTGAGGCTAGTCCTCTGATAACGAAAAAGCAAAATGAGCAGTAGCTTCGTCCATCTTCACGTCCATTCGGAATATTCGCTCTTAGACGGTCTGTCCAAAATTTCTCAGCTCGTCTCCCATGCCAAAGAGTTGGATATGCCGGCAATTGCCTTGACCGATCATGGGGCCATGTTCGGCGCCATCGAATTTTATAAAGCCGCCAAAAAAGAAAAAATAAAACCCGTTCTCGGAGTGGAAGCCTATGTCGTAAATGGAGATCACAAAAGCAAGTCCGGCAAAGCAGACGCCGAAAATATGCACTTAATCCTGCTGGCCGCCAATTACACCGGTTACAAAAATTTATTGAAAATAACAACAATTGCCCACACGGAAGGCTTTTATTATCGACCCAGAATAAGTAAACAGTCTCTCAAAGACTTATCCGAAGGACTTATCTGTTTATCCGCCTGCCCCAAAAGTGAAATCGGCGGCCAGCTGATAGACGGAAATTACTCTGCAGCCAAAAATTCGGTTAGCTGGTACGCAGAAACGTTCGCCAAAAATTTTTACTTGGAAATTCAGCGCCATTTTTACAAAGACTATTTCGACTCCATCAAATCCACGCCGGCTCTTTTGGACCGGCTCCAAAGACTCCAGAAATCCGAAGATATTTGGGTCAGCGGCATTGTCAAGCTCAGCCGCGAGTTGGGCATCCCCCTAGTCGCCACCAACGACGCCCACTATCTTAGCCAGTCAGACGCATCAGCCCAAGACGCTTTAGTCTGCATTTCTACAGGCAAAACGGTATCCGACCTAAACCGCCTCCGCTACGTGGACGCACCGACATTTTATCTCCGTCCCCCAAGTGAAATGTCAGATATTTTCGCCGATTTTCCCGACTCACTATCAAATACGCTCCAAATTGCTGAGAGTACTGACCTGCAAATCGAGTTGGGTAAATGGTATTTCCCCAAAATCGAACTTCCAGTGGGAAAATCCGCCCCCGACACTCTTCGCGAGCACGCCCACACTCGCTTGTCCGCAAAATACCCGACTCCCGCAAAAGAGATTCACGACCGCTTGGAATTCGAGCTGGAAGTGATCATTACCAAAGGTTACGCCCCCTACTTTCTCATGATGGCCGATCTTGTAAATTGGTGCACAGACCACGGCATTATTACCAATACCCGGGGTTCCGCCGCCGGCTCCATAGTCTCTTACGTTATAGGCATAACCAATGTCGACCCGGTGAAATACAGCCTTCCTTTCGAACGGTTTCTCAATCCCTACCGTCCCAAACCCCCCGATATTGACCTCGACGTGGCCGATAATCGCCGGGAAGAGGTTATCGCTTATATTACCCAAAAGTATGGCTTGGACAAAGTGGCCCAAATTTGCACTTTCGGCCGCATGCTCGCCCGGGCCGCAGTCCGCGACGTAGCCCGCGTTATGGGCCAGCCTTATGCTTTTGGTGACAAGATAGCCAAACTCATCCCCCTGGGCTCCCAAGGCTTCCCTATGACGCTGGAGCACGCCTTGGAAATATCTCCCGAACTAAAAGTTCTAAACGACACTGATCCTCAAGCCAAGCAGGTCATAGACCTGGCCCACCAAGTCGAAGGCAACGCTCGTCACGCTTCGGTCCATGCCGCTGGCATCGTCGTTTCGCCTGGCCCCATGACAGATTACACACCGCTCCAACTAGAGCCCAATGGAACCAAAATCATTACCCAGTACGAATTCCACGCTTGTGAAGACATCGGTCTGGTAAAGTTCGATATCTTAGGCATTCGTAATCTGTCTATTTTGGGAGCCGCCAGAGACATCGTGGAACAAACCCGCAATACCAAAATCGTCCTCGACAAAATTCCTCTCGACGACAAAAAGGTCTTTACCATGCTCTCCCGGGGTGAAACCATGGGTACGTTTCAACTCGGCGGTACCGGTATGACCAAATGGTTGCGAGAGCTCAAACCCAATCGTGTTGAGGACCTAATGGTAATGGTCGCTCTCTTTAGACCCGGCCCCATGGCCAATATCCCGGAATATATCGCCAGGAAAAGCGGTAAAAGCCCTGTCACCTACCTCCATCCCAAGATGGCCAAGTTTCTAGACAAGTCATATGGCATCCTGGTTTTTCAGGAAGATGTATTGTTTACCGCTCTCGAAGTCGCTGGATACGATTGGGGGAGTGTAGACGCTTTGCGCCAAGCTATCGGCAAAAAAAAGCCCAAAGAAATGGCCGAACAGCATGAGATTTTTGTAAACGGCTGCGTCAAAACTTCAGATATGACACCCGGCGAAGCCGAAAGGCTATGGGAATTGTTCGTCCCGTTTCAGGGCTACGGGTTCAACAAGGCCCACGCCGCCTCCTACGGCCTTGTCGCCTATCAAACTGCTTACTTGAAAGCTCATTATCCGGTCGAATACATGAATGCCTTGCTGACTGCCGAATCAGGCAATACCGAAAAAATTGTTGAAGCCGTAGATGAGTGCAGAAGGATGAAAATAAAAGTTCTCGGACCGGACATAAACAAATCAGATACCGGCTTTACCATCGAAACCGATTCGTCCTCTCTCGACAACAGGGCAATTCGCTTTGGATTTTCGGCTATCAAAAACGTAGGTTCAGTGGCTATAAAAGTCATACTAGAGGCCAGAAATGAAGGTGAGTTCACTTCCTTGACCGATTTTTGTCTCCGTGTGGACAGTCAAAAAGTCAATCGCAAAGTTTTGGAGAGCCTTATCAAAGCTGGCAGTTTAGATGCTTTCGGCAAGCGTTCGGCCATGCTCGCCAGTCTTGACAAGATTAGAGACATGGGGACGTCAATCTCCAAAATGAAATCCTTAGGCCAAAGCAGTCTCTTTGGGGAAGCCGAAAAACCCGACACCAAAGACAATCTTCCCGATTTAGCCGAATTTGAAAAACCCCAAAAACTTGCCCTGGAAAAAGACCTCCTCGGCTTCTATCTCACCGAACATCCGCACCAGGACCGGCTCACTCAATCTATGCCTCTCACCACTCACTCCATCACTCAGCTCTACTCTGATGATTTCACCAACCAAACCGTTACTATTGCAGGCATAATCGAATCCTGTCGCAACATCACGACCAAATCGGGCGGCCAACCCATGTGTTTTGCCAAAGTATCAGATCTAGTCAAGTCCATAGAGGTGGTGGTTTTTCCCAAAACCTATTCCCTCGACCCCGCTATCTGGCAATCGGATAACGTAGTCCTAATCCGCGGCAAAGTAGAGACCCGCGAATCTGAAAAATCCCTCGGCGAGTCAGAAGAAAAAACCTCCGAAGTTACTCTAATTGCCGATTCGGCCGCTCTCTTTACCGGGCCAGACACCCAGCTCCCTCAATTTAATGCCAAACCTTCATTATCTCCTTCCAATTCCCATCCTGCTGTTATTTCTATCTACGTTCCCAAATCCACCCCCCAATCAAAATTGATTACCCTTAACTCTCTTCTCCAGGATCACAAGGGCTCCCAGCCCGCGGTTTTGGTATTTGCCAACGGATCCTCCTCCCGCGAAATCCCGCTCCCCTTCGATCTAAATTGGAGCACCCAGCTCAAAGCCGACATCGATATCTTGTTAAAATCCTAAACTAAGGCTAAAATCAATCTATGGCCAATTCGGCAATCCTCAATAACATCACCTTCCACGTGGGTGACATCGTCCGCGTCCATTACCGGATCATGGAGGGCGACAAAGAAAGAATCCAAGTCTTCGAGGGCCTTGTCATTTCTATCCGGGGCAGGGGAGAGAATCGAAGTTTTACAGTTCGAAAGATCGCCACAGGAAATGTAGCTGTAGAACGCATCTACCCCCTGAATTCTCCCTGGATCGCAAAATTGGAAGTCAAAAAACCAGGGAGGGTTCGTAGAGCCAAGCTCTACTACGTCCGCACCAAATCCACTCGCCAGGTATCCCAAATCCACACTCAAACCTCTACATGAGACGAATTACCCTTTTGGGATTTATAGTCTTCATTTCGGCGTTTCTGCGTCTTTACGACATTCACAAGTTACCCAACGGATTGCATTGGGATGAACAAGATTCAGGCTATCAAGCTTACTCACTTCTCAAAACCGGCAAAGATTACTTTGGTAATTCCCTGCCCCTTTTTCCCCATTCATTAGCCGATTTTCGCACTCCAGTCTTCATCTACTCCTCGATTCCCTTTGTCAAACTATTGGGGCTAACTCCCCTTTCTGTTCGCCTGCCATCCGCCATATCCGGAGTATTAAGCGTAATTTTGATTTACTATTTTGCGAATCTATTATTTGATGCTTGGGATTTGAGAATTGGTCTTTTAGCGAGCCTCACGCTCGCGCTATCCCCCTGGCACGTTCTCTACGGCCGTCAGTCCGTTGAATGCAACATCATGCTTCCTTATTTACTTCTCTCATTAATCACATTCTACAAAGGTCTAAAAAATCATAACTGGTTTATTCTCTCTGGATTGTTTTTCGCGCTTACCACCGCCACGTACAGCCCAGCCAAATTCTTCTCCCCGGCAATCCTGCTCACATTATTCATCATTCATTATTCACACCTCAAACTTGTTAGCAAAAAAGTCAAATTGTTCGCCGTTGCCTTTTTTATAACTGTATTTGCTCCTGTTTTCATATCCAGTGCATTCGGCCCGGCCGGAACTCGCTTCCACGACCTGTCATTGTTTACTGATCCCACCATCTCCGCCGAGGTCGACCGCCGCCGTCTCACAGCCAATCTTTCGTCCGGAACCACTCGCCAAGTCGGACTACCCACCCGTCTCATCGACAAGATCGTCTACAACAAACTCACCCTTCCCTTTTCATTTTTTATTTCAAATTACTTCAATACTTACTCCACCCAATTCTTGTTTACCCAGGGCGACCAAGAACTGCGCCACTCACCCTCCAAAAGCTCCATTGGCCAGCTTCAACTGATTGAAGTTATCCCCCTAATTCTGGGACTGTATTTCCTTATTTCCAGATCCATAAGTTCAGACTCCAAGGTCCTGATTCTTTTGTGGTTCCTCCTCGGCCCTGTTCCCTCCGCTCTCACTCGAGACGGCGGCCCTCACGCCGCTCGAACCTTCCTGCTCCTTCCCGCATTCGCTATCACCATCGCCGCAGGGGTCCACCAACTGCTTTCCAAATCCAAATATCTTTTTTTAGCCTATTGCATCTTGTTTTTCGCATCTTCCGTTTTTATATATCATTATTTCTTCTCAGTCTATCGATTTGAATCTGCCGACCCCTTCCAATGGAGCTCGACCCAGGCAGTCCAAGCCGCCGTTCAAAATTCACCTTCTTACTCCTATGTTTACGTAGATTTGCATCAAGACTCTGCCCTCATGGCCTACCTTTTCACCACTGGCTACGATCCCGCCAAACTCCAGTCTCTTCAGCCGCTGTCCGTCACCAGACTTTGGGGGGACAATGACACTCAAGTCTTCGACAACATATTTCTCTTGCGTCCCAATACCCGCTTCTGGAATGACGTCAAGTTAGATGGTCACAGCCTAGTTATCGCCAAAGCCGACCAGCCTTTGCTCGACACCTACCAGCCAAAGCTGTCCCGGATCGACTTTCCCGACTCCACCCCCGCCCTCTATCTTTTCAAGAAATAGGCTGTTATACTATAGGGCATGGCAGAATATCCCAAGACTTTAGGCGTCACACTAGACGATCTCAAAATAATCAAACAGTACGGTTTAAAAATTCCGTACGGAGTTTTTTGCCTAGGTGGTCTCGGACGAGCGTGGGTACTTAAAACTCAATCGCGAGACATTTAGGCGTTAATGAATATCCGACCGAAAGACATAGCTTATATAGGCGTGAACTTACTCGACGTAGTGTTAACAATGGAACGAAGTGAACGCTTAGCCGTCGGAGGTCTTTTCGCTCAAACAATAAGTGTTCTTTTTAATCCTCTAACTCCACCCGAAAAAGCATTTTGTCGAGACATCTTAACGGGAATTGAACTTCAAAACGGCCAAATCGTCACTGTCAAAGATGCGGTAGACATTGTAAATTATGTGATACGCAATTCAGCTACTTCGCCAGCCAGTCTAAGTCAATCACTCTAGTCCTAAAAGTTATCTTTTCACCCTCTGTCCAAACTTCCAAAACTTCCAGCGAATATTTTTCTTTCAGATCGCTAAGAATTTCGCTTATTATATCCTCCAAAAATTTATCGGATCCTTTTAGCCACTTTCCGGGGAATTTGACTATTCCCATTGTGACCGACTCAATTTCCAAGTCAACCCCCAAGTTTAATGCATAGGCAAAACTTAAATTAACCATTATCGGCGTGGGAATTCTTTCCCATTTCAGCCAGATTTGAATTTCATTCTGCGGCGAAAACGCCACATACACATCGCTCACATATTTCAAATCCAAAGCCTGCCCAGCCTGGCTCACCCCCGTCTCAGCCAAAGTCGTCACAAATCCAAACACTTCCGGTATATTTGCCTGGGTTTCGTCAAATTTACTGTTGCTCATTACCATGCCGGCCACATCAAAATTTGCCTGCGGCTCAAACGCTTTTGCTTTAGTTCCCATTTCTTCGTAACTATAAAAAGCCCCCGCCCTGCCTGTTCCCAAAGCAAGCAGCAGCCCCGCTCCCACAGCGAATTCTTTGTATTTCATGAGATCCCTAAAATACCTATCGGGAAAAATGATCGCGATTCTCGAGGAAAAGATATTTTCCTCATCCCAGGAGGCGGTTCTGTGGCACGAATGTCCATTTGCCCAGGAGTTATATTGGCAACTAGGGCAACATTAGCATAAAAATCTTCTCCGTCCTGCTGCTCCATTTGAGCCAAACCTACCGAGATGAGTCTGGATTCTCCACCTTCTTCAATGACGAGTAGCCCGCAGTTTTCTATCACCAAAATAACGTCAGGTGTACATCCAGTCAACTCTTCAAGAGTTTTTAATCCCAAACCAGCCAATTTACCATCTATGACATCCGAAATTTCCTCCAATCTTTCACCACCCGAATCCAATGCCCCTCTAGCTGTAGGAAAAACCTCTTTCTTGTATCTCCAAGCGATACCCACCAGGGAATCTATTATCGGGTCGATCACTGAAGGACCCAAATCGACACGCCGCGGAAACAGATCTCCGGCTATCTCCAGCTGTCTAACAATTTCGTTGTAAGTAAGCATTTTTTTTTACACCACCTCCTTTGTGTGTGAGGCGACTGGGACTCGAACCCAGAACCCACAGCTTAAAAGGCTGGTGCTCTACCATTGAGCTATCGCCCCTCAGGGTGAATTATACCTCACCACTGATCTGATAAGATACCTCTGTGAAGGCGATACTTGTGATTCTGGGAATTATTCTGGCCTTGGTTTTTTCTGTGGATTTGGAAAAAACCCCGGAGCAAGTTGCCGCGCCATCGGCCACTCCTATACCCCAGCAGTTGAAAACAGTAGAGACTAGCGGCCAGGAGTTTGCGTACGGAATAATTGAGACCAGAAAAAAAGTTATTACCCTAATTGCCAATTACGGAAAAAAACGAAGCTCGGAAGAGTTTATGAAAGAATACTCCTGCACCATGGGCATCAATGGCGGATTTTATGGACAAGACAATCAGCCGCTTGGTTGGCTTGTCTCGAATGGGGAAACATTGAGTAAGAAACGAGACAGCGAGCTATTTAATGGATTTTTGTTTTCAAGCGGAGGTGGTTACAAGATAGAGAAAGACATCGTTGAAGAAGTAGAAAACGGAATCCAGAGCGGACCAATTCTATGGTGGCAAAAAAATGAGCAGGCTCTCAATATTCGTGAAGACAAGCAGGCCAGAAGATCCGTTGCCTTAATCGATACGAAAGGCAATCTTATCTTTTTAGTAATTTACGATCCGCTCTCTGTATTGGACGGGCCAAAGTTGGCGGAACTTCCCAGAGCCCTAGCTCAAATTGCTAATGCAGAAGGATGGACTATTGAGAAAGCCATAAATTTGGACGGCGGGACTGCTTCTGCTTTTCATTCACCGACCCTTAATCTGTCAGAATGGCAGACGGTCGGAAGCTGGTGGTGTGTAAAATGAGGCCAATTTGGTAAAATTAGACGTGTCAGGCCCCGTCGTCTAGCGGTCCAGGACGCCTGGCTTTCATCCAGGAAATCGCGGGTTCGATCCCCGCCGGGGTCACTATTTTGGAAATCGAAAGCGGATTGGGTTCAGCGCTGGCTGCGCCCCCCTCCGCAGACAGCGCTGCAAAGGCATAATTCAAATTCGTCGAGAGTCGCCGAAATAAAGAATGAAGAAAAACCTAAAAACTTTAAAGAACTAGCAGTAACGGAATTAGCCGGCCTGATAACAATTACATTCAACTGCTTGCTCTCATGAATCGAAAAGACGCCAACCCGCCCAAAGCAGGTATGGTCGCGGCCGAAAGATACGCCGGATTCTTTCTAGAAAATCCTCTTGTTGCCGTCGCCCATATTTTCGGAAGCGTTGCTCTTCGAGAAGATGGACATGACGTGGACATGATATTGCAAATGAAAGACGAAAACCTAGGGTTCGCTTTCCTGCAGGCCGTTTATGACCACACCGAAGAGATAATAAAACTCAACAAAAAAATTCCGGACGACGATTACAACAACCTAAAATATTTTAGAATGCATACCGCCTACTCGATACTCGGTATGCAGGACGCGGTCAGAAGCTATGAATTCATCGATATCGAATGGGGCGGAAAATGGCAGGAATGGAACGATCTTATCCGCCAAATAAGATATTCCGAAGCCCAAGAAGTCGAAAACGAATCTCTCCGTGGACTCGACCTATTTCTCATGCCGCCGGGGTGGCACGAATCCAAAGAAGTGTGCAGACTCTTGCCAAATTGGTCATCAGATCGCCCCTGGGCCAAAAGAAGCTTCTATGACATCATGGTCCTCCAATCACGCAGGTACAACACCCAAACCCAGACCTTTGAACTCAGAAGAAAGGGTAGCAGAAAAGAAGAAACCCTCCTACGCAAAGCGTTGCGCCAAGAGAAGAAAATCCACTCCTGAAAATGGTATCCTGGATGTATCAGCCGGTAACCGGCTTAGTTACTGTGGAACGACTCAAGCCCACCATTAAAGCCCTATCTTTTACCGCTGGGTTTGTTCTTTTATTTAGTCTTTTGCCAACTGGGAGAGTTTTTTCCAATGAATCGAGCCCCGAAGCGGATGTTTCGGAGTCAAGCGAGTCTGTTCTTGGAGATGGGGATATAAATGGGGAAGGAATTATTTCTCTTGCTTCACCAGATGGAGAGTGCTTTTTAAGTATTAAAGATCATTTAAAAGATGAGAAAGAGAATTATTCATACTCAAGCACTTGCAATGATATTTATGTAAAGTTTTCGCAGAAAGAAGGCAAGAAAATAGGGTTTAATTTGGTAGATGGAAGCAAGGGGTACAAACTTGGGTTTTGGTTCAAGGAAATTGAGGGTGTAACACCAAGGCTTGAAGGGAACTCCTTAAGTTATCCCGTGAAAGTTGAAGGGATTTCCGCCACTGTAAGATTTGGCATTTCGGAGGGAGAAATAAAAGAGGACATAATATTTGATGAAAAGCCTTCCGAAGAACAGTTAAAAAAGCTTCCCGATACGATAAAGATTCCGTTTGACATGTCATCTGACAGGTTAAAGCTTGTTAATGACGAAGATCAAAAAGAGATATATTTTCTAGATCCGGAAACTGACGCGAAAGTATTTACGGTTCCTAAACTTACCTATCTTGATTCGGAAGGGAAAGAAGGAAAGATTTCCCTTTCCTTAAGCGACGACTACAGAACTTTTTATATAAATCTTGATTCAAGCTTTTTAAAAGAAGCTTCTTATCCTGTTGTTATAGACCCAACCGTAATAATAAACACTTCCTCCACTACAAACGCGACACAGCCTTCTCATATAAGGCACGTGGCTATCACATCGGACGGAACTTTGCACGCTTTCATTCAGGTAGGCACCGAAAGCGCAACTTGCGGAGGCTCCCCCAAATCGGGCCTTTTGTGGTTTACCTCAACGGATGACGGCGCCACATGGTCATGTCAGGACCAGCTTTCATCCGACACAACGAACTTGTTCTACGCGGGAGTCGTAAAAGACAGCTCGGACAATATGTATATTACCTATTCTCAAATAGCAACGGGCGCGGGAACTACACTTGATATAAATTACAGAAAGTTCACATATAACGGAGGTGGAAGCTGGACCATGGGATCACAGCAGACAGTTTTAGACGGGACCGCTTCCATAGGCTACACATATAGCGCTATTGAACTGGAGGGTACTACTAGGCTTTGGCTGACCGCCAGATACTACGATGGAGCAAATTATGAAACCGATGTATATTATTCAAACGGGTTGGGGACTTCTCCCACATGGTCAAGCGCGATATCCGCGATTGAAGGATCTGCGGGTAGTGCTTCCTCATATCATTTTGGCGCTCCGGTGCGGTTCGGATCTAAAGTAGGAGTTCTTTACACTGATAATTCAGGACTTCTTTGCTTCAGATTCAGATCCGACACAGATGCCGTTGGAACATGGTCGGTGATTGATACAGATTGTGTGGGTAGCGCCGGTTATGCTTTTTCGTTTGTCGGGACCACGGAGGGCTATATCCACCTGGTTGTGGGACCTATATACCTTCTCTTTAATGGTATTCAGTGGAATGGAGATAATGTATTGATTGACGATACTGCGGATACGGAGAACACGACAACTGTAGGGGTATCCACCGACGGCACTAACGCCTGGGCTGCGTATCTTGATACCACGGGCCTTTTATCCGGCCTTTCCGGGGGAAGAAGGCTTGTCTATAGAATGGGAAGGCCGATCTGGAATTACGACACTAGTCCAGCCGGGTCCTTTGATCTTTCTTATACAAGTGTCGCATCTTATCAGGGAATCTTTGGCAAATATTTTAGATATAACGGCTCTACCTACACGGATGACACAACGGACGCGGGTGATAACGGAACAGCCGATGTAACCATGCCCGCGGGTGTAGGACACATAGCTTACTTTGGAAAGTCCGAAAAATTCGACGGCATTTCGTGGGATCTCTCAACAAATGGGTCCGCAAGCACAGTTTACGCCTGGGAGTATTGGAATGGATCCACATGGGCCTCCCTTTCTTTTACGGCTTCTTCCAATACTGTCTTTCAGGCTGATGGGTGGGCGGCTTTTACCTCCCCGTCCGATTGGGCGACAACGGATGTGAACGGATCCACCCTTTACTGGATAAGGGCAAGAGTCACCTCGTTTTCTTCTCCTACCCCTGTCGGTTCTCAAATGACTTCAATGCCTCAAGTTAATAATGTTTCAATTACGTCAAATCCGGTATCAAATAAGATATATATTGTATGGACTGAAAATGCGGGTTCTCCGGTCAGAGTAAGATCCGCTTCAATTACGGTTTCACCGCAAAGTACAACACCGGCTTCCGTAGCGGATATCCCCCCCACGGTCGCCACCGTAACCCAGGGGGATTTTTATACCACACACGTTCAAACCGGCAGAAAGCTTGTTAAAACATCCGATGGAACACTTCACATGTTCATAAACACTGAGGACAACAATTTCGGAGTGTTTCCGGTTTCCATTCTATGCGGCGGGACTTACTACACAGGTCTTCTCTGGTTTAATTCAACAGACAGCGGCTCAACCTGGACGTGCAGGGGACGAGTCGGAGCTTATCAGGCTTTTAATGCGCAAAGGGATGTCTCAGCGGTTATTGATTCAAGCGACAATATTTATATAACTTATAGCGTAAACGTGGCAGGTGTAGGGGTGTCCACCAAAGACGTCTTTTATAGAAAGTTTACCAAAGGAGTGGGCGCCAACTGGACTATGGAGTCGGAGCAGACTGTTCTAGATTCGCTATCAGCCGCGGATGAGTATACAGACGCCGCAATAGCTATTGAGGGAACTACCAGATTATGGATTGCGTTTAGACATTGGAACGATACAGCGGCGGCGGCCGATGTTGAAGTATATTACTCGAATGGTTTGGGCATGGCGCCAACTTGGACATTATCAGTAGACTCATTAAGCACCCCCGGGGCATCTTCAACGTCACGTCTTGTTATGACAAGGTTTGGGACGGATAAAACTGCTGTTGTTTACTGTGAGGGGACAACTATCAAGATGAGATACAGATCAGATTCTGACGGATTGACTTCGTGGGGGAGCGCCTCAACGGTAGCAACAGTCAGTAGTTGCAGCCAATTCCCATATTCAAGCGCTGCCGGAATTAGTTCGGGCTATCTTTTCTTTCTTTACGGTCCAAGTGGTAATCATCAGAGTATGTTCGCGTCATTTAACGGCAGTTCATGGTCAACCCCTTTTGAAGTTTATCCGTCATCCACCAATTCGCCGGAGCTTACTCAAAACTCATACCACAATTCAATTCTTACTACTGATGGAACCGATGTTTATGTGATATCGGGAGATCTTTCGGGTGTTACCGATACTATTATGGTTACAGGGAGAATTTCCTATAAAAAGGGTATTCCTCCCTACGCTTCAGGCGATTTTGATGCAAGCCCTACTTATATCGTTTCAAGGTATGGGGCTTTTGACAAAGTGTGGAGTTATGTAAGCGGCGTTTACTCCGATGAAACAAGCGATGCTTCAAACTCAACACTTACTGATGTTTCGCTTGTCACCGGTATTAATGATATTGTTTATTTTGGAGATACTGATAAGTTTGATACGGTCAACATAGATATTGCTACGGATGGGGTAGCAGGAAGAGTAATGTGGGAATATTATAACGGCTCATCTTGGGTTCCCCTAGTTCACATCGCCGATTATTACAACACTATTTTTAACGACAGCCCGTGGCAGTATTTTGTCTTTCCTCCTCCGACCGACTGGACTGCCACAACCGTTAACGGGGAAGGCACTTCGTACTACTATGTGAGGGCAAAGGCTATCACCGCATATACTACAACCCCAGTAGCGTCACAAGCTTTAAACTATATGTTCTTTCATACACCTATAACTCCGGAAGTGTTTACTTCAGGAGTAATGAATGTAATTTGGGTTGAAAGCCAGACGATTGATTACGGATACGCTTATGTAAGGTACGCCGGAGTTAATGTAGGAGGCAACCAAAACCCCTCATCTCCCGCCTCTTTGGGGCCCGCATCTTTGGTCGACGGCAGCTACACTACCGACACTACCCCGACCCTTACCTTCACCCTCTCCGATCCCGACACTGCCGACACCGTCCGGTTTAGAATCCAAATCGACGACACTTCCGACTTCTCTTCGGCCGTTGTCGATTACACTTCGGCTCTCTCTGCCCAAGGTTCATTCTCTTTCTCCGTCGGCCAGGCCGCGGGCAGTGGT
>Ga0209542_10001296_pt1 | contig 58957 bp, 51 predicted proteins | sample RifCSPhighO2_01_FD_184028 | JGI IMG/M metagenome (GOLD analysis project Ga0209542, IMG submission 184028) | Soil microbial communities from Rifle, Colorado - Rifle CSP2_plank highO2_0.1 (SPAdes) (version 2) | ecosystem: Environmental > Terrestrial > Deep subsurface > Rock core/Sediment ...
GGAGCCGGTCTGACACGTTTATAAATGATACCAAGGATGGATACGGTATATGGGGTACTGACGGAGACGAGTGCAGGATCAAGTCAGGTAGGTACAAATCAATCTTGGAATTCAGCAAAAACTGCAGACTTGGCAACGACGATGTTAATAACCACTACGATGAATTCTGTAAATTCTGTGAAAACAAGAAAGGAGCGCGCAACGACTGCTTCAAGAACTTCGACTCCTGGCGTTATTGAAAAGTTGATATAGTTGGTTTCCCCACCTTGTTTTATATCACCAAAACAGAGGTGAGGGGAAGGTACCCACAATGGCAGTAGATTAGAAAAGAGATATAAATTTGTTGCGGAAGCAATTCCGCAAATTGGGCTTGCCCCAATTTTGGCATAAACATAGCTCGAAAACGTACGAAGTGTGGCAACAGCTGATATGACTGACTTACAAACAAAAAGAGCAAGCCCTCATTACATAAAGCGAGTAATGGGATCGTTTCTCGTCGAGGATTTGCCAGATTAGAGCTATGGGTATGGAAACAGTTTATTCTTGGCTGGGAACTTCGTCTTTTGCGAAAAGACGAACTTAAAATGCTTCAGTCACTGTGGAAAAAGTAAGGAAAAAACCAACAACTTTTGTTTATGACAAGAAAGGCGATTCAGAACTTTTCCATGAATGGCTGGAGGAACAGGGCATTCGAAGTATCGCCTCTGTCCGCAAAGGAGCAAGAAAAGGAAGAATCCGTCGTAAATTGATGAAAAATTTCCCAAAAAAAGATTTATAGAAAGAGAAATAGGGTTGAAAATGTTAATTACATGCTGAAAGTAGGGGAATGCATTGAAAGCCCATACCACAAAGGGAAGGAGAGCAGAAGTTACCACTAAAATACTTGCCAACAATCTCTTGACTAGGTTGAAAGCTCTGCTCTACGAACTTTTCAATACGACCCGACCCCTCTCGTATTTAGAAAAGTAAAGCAAAATCTTTTTAAATCAAAGAAACCTTGTGATTTTGATGGGTCTTGAACATTCCAAGGCAATTCGTGTGGAAGCCTTACACACTGAAGTAAAGTATTTAGGAACCTTTGTCTTGAAAGATTTCTATCGATCACTGATTGAAGTGCTGGTTGACAAAGGATACATCAAACGAAAGTTTATGCGGTATATGGAAAATTTTTATATGATGAAAGAAACAAGCAATCCGCGGGAAAACAGCTCAGTCTGGTTTTGGTGGAGAACCTTCAAAAAACATGAAAGGAGCCCGTTCTATAAAATTCAGATGGATATTACCGCCCACTGCCGATTCTTGAAAGAAAAAGAATTGATGTGGGAAGGAAGAAAAGTCAGAGCGTATAAAGGAGAAATCCAAATTGTTATTGAAACAGATGTGATTATTGACCCCAAAGGCGAGTGGGCAGAACATTGGTTCCTGAAACATATTCGAGATCTGTATGTTCATCGTATCTGGGCTCGAAGAAAGGATATGGTCAAGAACCAGGCAAGAAATGACACCTATTTTGTCCAGCGCTTCTTGAAGCAATTCCTTGAACTCAAACACTTTGGAGCAGAATCCGAGATCTTCTACAAGCCATTCGGGTACCAAGTGAAAGGGTATTAAGAGATAGTAAGAAGGTGCGGAAGAGCACCTGGGCACCCCACAACCTTTATAAATGAAAGTCTTAAAACCGAGAGATACGCCTCTGTAGCATAGTAGCTATTGCACCTGACTTGTAGCAGCTTGAACAGCTTAAGCACAAGCTTTAAGCTGAAGTATGAACGCTGAGAAGCAATCAGGAGGTCGCGAGTGCAACTCTCGCCAGAGGCTTATTTTATTTATGATTGTTAACAGGGAAGGTTGTAAAAATATGGCAGAAAAGGAAGATAAAAAGGAAAAAGAAGACCACGACTTCAAGAAAGAATACGAAAAAGTCCAGAAAAAGTACAGCCTTCCTTCTTTTGAAGAGCTTGACACCTACTTTGAAATTGAAGATGCGAGCGACGGCAAGCATCCGTTGCGTACGGTGCGAAAAAAGATTGAAGAAAAACTCGAGCATCTTGCCATGCAGTTGAATGCGATTCTCCAGCCTGAAACGAAGGTTATTGATCTTGAAGAGTGTAAAATGTTTACTGATGAAGAAAAAGACCGTATGCTTGACTTGTTTAAGAAACTCATGATTTTTGCACGGCAGGCAAATCTCATCAGTCTTGATCCCTCTGAGAAAAAAGAAACAGAGTTCATTCAAACCGTGTATGAAGCATGGATAAAAAAAGGTGGAGTTCAGGAACAGATGATTAGTATTACCAAAAAACTGGTAGAATCATGGAAAGCTGAAACGAAAGGATACGAACCGATGGGATATCTTGGATGAGAAGATGGAGATAGAAGCAGGATAAAGGGGAAAAACATGAATATCATCTTGTTGGGGCCGCCAGGAACAGGAAAAGGAACCATGGCAAAAAAGATTGCTCAGCAATACAAACTCCCCCACATTTCAACAGGAGATATGTTTCGCGAGCATCTCAAAAAAGAAACAGCCCTTGGAAAACAAGCAAAAACGTTTATGGATTCCGGAAAACTCGTCCCGGATGAGATCACCATCAGTATGCTCAAAGACCGCATCAAGCAAAAAGACTGCAAAAAGGGTTTTGTTTTGGACGGATTTCCAAGAACCATACCCCAAGCAGATGCGCTGAGCAAAAGCACCATTACGATTGATCACGTTCTCAACTTTACTGCTCCTGAAAAGATTATCCTCCAGCGCATTGGAGGAAGATTAACGTGCAGAACCTGCGGAATGATGTTTCATGAATTCAATATTCCTCCCAAAGTTTCTGGAAAATGCGATAAGGAGGGAGGAGAACTGTACAAGCGCGATGATCAGAAACCAGAGGTTGTTAAACAAAGGCTTGCAACGTATAAGAAAGAAACAGCACCGTTGATTGAGTATTATAAAAAGAAGAGTCTTCTTCAAGATATTGATGCATCAGGAAGCCCCGAAGAGATCTTTGAGCAGATCAGAAGTATTCTCGATTAAAGATAGCGTGCAAATCAAGGACACATGCACCCTTCTGCTTCCGACACCGTTGGTTCTGTATTAAAAAGGAAATCAATCACAACCGTAGCATAACAGCCTTTTGACAGGGTAAACGAGAGTACACATTTCTTTTTCCCGGGAAAACACTCGTCATCTTCGAGCTCGCTTACCACAAGATTTTTCACTTCCAAGAACAACGATCGAGAACCTCCCTCTGCACTTAACTCAGGAATCTGGCGGATAATAAAATCACGCTCGCTTATGCCTTCTTTCTGCAGAACTGCATCAACCATTTTTTTGACGCTTGCATCAGCAAGCTCATCCATCCCAAAACCAATCAAAGGAAGCTCGACATTTTCAACATCAGCAAACGAATGCCACTTGAGATACGTGTGCACCATCTCATTAAATAAAAGCGATTGATAGGCATGCACATACAAAGCCATCAAACGCTTAGGCAGACACTGTATTGCTGCGATCGGTTCGTCAGGATGCTTTGCAAGAAACCGTTGCACCGCAGGATCGTCCATCAGTTTTGCTGCATCAGCAAATTGCTTTTTGACAATGAAACGCCCAATCTGAGCATTGTTCTGTGAAAAACGTTGAGGGCCAAAAAGGTTGGGGATTTTAGTAAACATGCATGGCTGATGATCCAGGTTTCGCACAATAATACAAAATTGGTTTCCTTCTAATCGACCGAGCCGGATATGCTCATTTCCTTTCCCTACAAAAGTAAGGTCTATACGAGGATCTTGAAATTTTTGCAGGCGCTCAAGCTGGTCAGGATATCTGATTTTTACAGAAATAAGCTGAGTAGTGATAGCTTTCTTGTCCTTATTTCCTGCATAGCCAAAATCCTTGAGGCGGATGCGCGTTCCTTTGGAAAGGATTTGGATTGCTTGAAGCGTAGTGAGGTTGTGTTTTTTGAGCTTCCCATAGGTATACGGACCTTCTGCTTGTTCAGGCATGAGCGAAAGCTCTTCTACAACAAAGTCTTGCAGAAGGTGCTTGAGGGTGTACGGGATGGGCATAGAGCCTCAAGAAAGGCGAAAATATTTAAAAGTACTCTTTTTAGGCCTATCAGTAAGCACGGACCTGTCGCCTAGCCTGGATGTTCCCTTTGGAGAGCCAAGATGGGGCAGGGCAGATAGGGCACCAACCTCCTACCAAGCAATACGGTTGCTTGAGCAGTAAGTTGGTTCTCGTGAGTTCAAATCTCATCAGGTCCGTTTATAGTAATACCATAATAACATTGCCGCAGTCGCATGCACTGAAATGTTCCATTTCTGGCCGCGACTGCGTCAAATAAATTTGCCGCAGTCGCATAACCCGGTATTGCGCTGGTCTCGAACATCAACGAATGTTGATTCGCGAGAACCGGTTTCCGAAAGGATGTCTCGGTTCAAATCCGAGCTGCGGCGTACATGAAAGCTGCAACGCAGCACAATGAATTCGTCTGTGGAGATTTGAAACGAGATTACGAACGAGCAGAGCGAAGTGAGTATATCTCGGTTCAAACAGTCAAAAATCTTCGATTTTTGACGCCCCAAAAACGCAGAAGCGTTTTTGTGGGTCCGGGTCGCGGCGTAGTTTTCGTAGTCTGATTTTCGAGCGTTAGCGAGAAAATCCCAGTTAGGAGATGATAAGAACCTAGGTTCTTATGTGGTAATCCGAGCTGCGGCGTAGTTTTTAGTTGAAAGAAGGTCGAACAAGCTGATCAATAAACTGATGATCACCCGTAAATTGTTTTCGCATTTTTTCTTCAGTCTCAGCAAGAGCATAGGCCGGTTTGTATGCTCGTTTGTTGCGCAGGCCGTCAAACATATCGGCTACTGCAACCATTTGAGCAAGAAGTGTAACACGTGGATCTCGAGACCGGCCCTCTGCTTTAGCAGAATAGTCAATCGTTAAGAAATTCTGGCGAGGATACCCGTCCAGTTGATATTCATGATGCCCCATAACTCAGGATCAAAAAAACTCAGCTCAAGAAAACCAAAACGGGGATGATGTCTGAGTTGTGCCATATCCTCTTCATTCAACTCACCAGGTTTATTGAGTAATACAGCAGGAAGATGCAATTTTCCAACGTCATGCAATGCTCCGGCATACGCTAAAAGACGAAGATGGTCTTCAGGAACGCGGTTCACACAACCAAGGTACACGCTTAAGATACCCACGCGAGAGCTATGCTGGTAGGTATCATGATGATGAAGAAAAAGGCGACCTAAATAGTTGCGAACAAGTGGTTCACGGCTTACTGCCCTGAACATCGCTGCGGCGGGGTGATCGTGAGGAACGGGTAACATAGGCAAGGGGATAAAGAAGAGATATAAAAACCCTTCCGTTTGTGATGAGTCCTGTAATGAGTTAGTCCTGTAATGCTTCCACCATCTCTTTAATCACATCAAATCCTGCCTGCCAGAAGCTTTCTTGAGTAATATCAAAACCGATATCTGCAACGAGCTGTTCAGGAGAAGCATTGCTTCCTTGGGAAAGGAGATGAATAATCTTGTCAACAATTTGGTCCCGTTCTTTTCCTGTGTGCTTCTTGTATTGCGCATACAAGGAAAGTGCGAGCAGATTTCCAAAGCTGTAGGCATAGCAATAAAAGGGAACCGTGAAGATGTGGTTGATGTATAGCCACTCCCACCGGAAGCAATCAGGAATTTCCATGTTACCAAAATGCTGTTTCAGCATCTTGGAATACTGCTTTGCAAGATCTTCAGTTGAAGCATGTTCAAGCACCATCCGATGTGCTTCTTTTTCAAATGCGACAAACCCTGCCTGCCTTCCAATAGATCCATAAAAGCCATCCAACTCAAGAACAAGGAGTTCTTGTGCAAGTTTTGGATTCAGTTTTTTGACGTGATCCATCAAGAGCAGTTCTCCAAAGATCGAAGCAGTCTCTGCCAAGGGAAGCACTGCACTGACATACAAGACATTTTGTTTTGACGACAACAGATGATGAATGCCATGACCTAGTTCATGGGCAAGCGTATTGATACTGTGCAAGTCTCCGGTGTAACTCAGGAGAATATAAGGGGTAATGGCAGGGCTTTCTCCTGCACAAAACGCTCCGGTTGATTTGTTTTTACGCACTTCACTATCTATATGATGCTCGTGAAGGATTTTTTCAGCACCAGTTCTGAAAACAGGAGAAAAGGATTGATACGCATCTAAAACAAGCTTCACTGCATCAGGATAGGCCATCTTGAATGGCGACATTTTGGGCGGAGCATAGAGATGATAGCGATTGAAGGGAATCTTATATTTTTTTGATTTGATCTCAAAATAGTTTTGAAAGAGCTTCTGATTTTTTTTACAGACGTTGAGGAGCGTTTCCACGGTGCTGTCCTGGATGTCATGGCCGAAGTTCCGCACGGCAATAGATGAGGAATATTTTCTGAGTTCAACAAATTCCTTGTTCCAATCCAGCGCTAACGCTTTGTAGATTTCTCCAAGCAGGGCGCTGTGTTCTTGAAAAACAGCATAGAGTGCCTTATACGCTCCTTCACGCTTTTTAGGATCAGGATCACGTGCGTAATGAAAGAGTTCTTCCTGTGTAATTTTTTTTCCGTTGAAGTCAAAAGTGAATCCTGAAGTGAGCATTTCGTAGACCGTCACCACCGTGTTGGAACCGGTAAGATCCTTAATGTTGATGATGCGTTCTTCTTCGTTGCTCAGCATGTATTTTTTGTACTGGTGTAATTTTCTGAGATAGTATGCATACTGCGGGAGCGCTTTGATGAGGCGTTCTGCATCTTTTTCAGGAAATCGCTTCCAGGTTTGGCTAAAAAATAACAAACGATTTTCCATGTCAGTTCCTAAGGTTTCCAGTTTTGATTTGAGCGCAAGAGCTTGTTGATTTTGCATATCTTCTGCAAACCAGAGCTGGCTGTATAATTTGACACATTCGGATTCTAAAGCAAGCTGTTCGATAAGCTGAATCATAGTTTTGAAGGTTTCAACAGAAACAGAAGGAGTGAATTGGGGTTGATATGATTCAATTTTTTTGACAAGATCAAGAAGCTTGGTGATTTCATGATCTGCATCTCCGGGTTTTTTGAGAAGGTCTTTCAGATTCCACTTGGAGAGCTTGGAACTTGCCATGCACCCTTTCGGTTTGATGGTCTTTTTAAAGTTGACGGACTAAACATATAAAGCTGTTTGCCTCTCTTCTGTGCTATGCTAACGCTGACTCACCTTCGTGAAGGCCTCCGCATCTTCCTTGCTTCATGGAAAGCAAAATACAGGGGGTTTAGACTATACCAGGGAACTCCTGAACAGATTGCACGTGCCATTATTCAGAATTGCTGGAATGGAAGATACTTCCAAACAAGCACGCGCAACTTCGCAGAGTTCTGGACACGTGATTTTGGAATCTGTGCGGAGGCACTGGTGCAGTTAGGATATCGAGAGAAGGTTGTTTTGACCGTACGATATGCACTTAACGCTTTCAAAAAAGCGAACACGATCACGACCACCATCACACCATCAGGAGTTCCGATTGATTGCTTTTCGTTTGCAAGCGATTCGCTCCCGTGGTTCTTACACCGTATTAATGCTGCACAAGCATCGTTTCTCGTTGAGGAAAACAGAACATTCTTTGAAGAAAGGATAAAGGAGTATTATCAGAAGGTTGTTGATTCTCATACCGGACTTGTTCGTGCAGATCGTGTTTTTTCAGGAATGCGGGACTACGCAAAACGAAGATCTTCATGTTATGACAACTGTATGGTGTATTTCTTAGGTGAAACGTGCAGACGATTAAAGCTCACCATTCCTTGGAACAACAAAAAACTGCAAAAGCATATTGAACACACGTTTTGGAATGGAACGTATTTTTATGATGATCTGAACAAAAGAGCAATCGTTGTGGGTGATGCACAGGTGTTTCCGTTTTGGACAGGCGTCTGTTCTGACACAAAGAAATTAAGAAGCTGTGTTGAAGCAATGGAACGAACGGGATTAACAGCACCTTGGCCTCTCAAGTATACGGCGCAACGAGAAAAAGATGAACAGTGGTTCTTTTCTGAATTGCTGGTAAAAAATTATGAAACGAACAGCATCTGGATGCATCTCGGATTATGTTATCTCGATGTGCTGAAGAAATATGACCAAAAACGTTTTCGAGTGCATCTCGAGCAGTACAGCAAACTTATAGAGAAACACCAAACCTTTCTCGAAGTGTATGATCAAAACGAAAGCCCGTTCTCAACACCGTTTTACCTCGCTGACGAAGGCATGCTGTGGGTGAGCAAGTGGTTGTGGTTGAAAGAGAAAGTAAAAAGAAAATGAAAAATTTAAAACAAACTCGGATGGAGCATCATTATACATCAGCTGGTTAACTGCTTTAAAAGCTCAATTACCTTCTGCGCATCTGCTTTGCCCTTGAGTTTTCCCATTGCTTTGCCAAGGATGGCGTTAAAAGCAAGTCCTTGGGATTCTTTCAGAATGGCTTCAAGCTCGTGGTTGATGGTTTCATCAGAAAGAAGCATGTATTTGTCAAAGTTCATCGTTCCTTTCCTTCCCAAATCACACAAGAGATTATACACCGAATCCTTTGCAATTTTTCCTTGATCCAGCGCAGCAATAATTTCTTCAAACTGTGCATCAGTGGGTTCCACATCAATCTTTTCTTTCCGTTTAATGGTTGTGGGCGTTGAAACAAAGGTCTCTGCAATAAAAGACGCTTTCACGTTCTTGTAGCGCTGGACTAATTCAACAACTTTGTCAGCCTTGCCCATTTTGGTAACAGCATTTGCCAGATCTTTTCCCAAGCCGAGCTTCTGTAATTTCTCAGCTTTTTCTTCAAGGAGTTCTATATGGGTAACATCAGTCAGAATGGGATAGACAAAAGCAACGTCTGTCTCTGGATACATCCGTGCAGCACCTGGCATGGGCCGTAAAAAAGTCGTTGTTCCATCTTCCTCTGCTTTGCGCACGGTTCGTTCAATGACTTCGCCTTGCTCCAGCATTTTCTTTTGGCGATCGATCTCATATTTGACAACCGTAGGAATGGACTGCACGTCTTGAAATCCCTTCACCTCAGTCCGCGCTCCTCCTGCAATAGAAATATTAACATCCTGGCGTATCGAACCAATCCCACGCTTGAGGCCTTCAACACTGCGCAGGATCATGCCAATTTTTAATGCAGCTTCTTTACATTCTTCAGGCATGTGAATTTCTGGCGTGGTTGCAATCTCAATCAAGGGAATTCCGAGACGAGAGAGATTGTACACATCACGTTCCTTATCGCGTTCGATCGCTTGACAAGCATCTTCTTCTAAACAGACGGTTGCAATGCCTATTTTTTTGTGATTTACAGTAATATGGCCGTTGGTTCCTATCAGTGCCGTGCGCTGAAAACCGCTGGTGTTCGAACCATCAATCACGGTTTTTCTCATAAATTGAATGACATCAACAATTTTGCAGTTGAGGAGCGTTGCAACTTGGATCGCAACACGCAGGGAATCAGGATTGACTTTTCCAGGAGGCTGTTCATCAAGCTCAAGAAGACAGGTGGTATCTTGGTACCCTTGATAGAGAAAATATTTGCTCTTTTTCTGCTCATGTTCTGCTGCAACATCAACAGCACCCATCTCGCCTGCGCTGATCCGCAGTCTTCTCCGCACTTCAAAATGAGGCTTGTCTCTTCTAATTTGAGTAGGACAATTGCAAAACAGCTTTTTTCCTTCCAGCTGCTGGTGAATTTCCAGGCCCATCATTAAGCCGAGATGATGGTAGTCAAGATGGTGATGGTTCAGATGTTCTTGATGCGGTGTCATAAGAGGTCAGCATGATTGATAAGAATCATTAGGAAAAGTCAGGAGCAAAATGTTCTTCATACGGTGTGCGCTCGCTGATTTCACCTCTGAGGTTTTGTTCAAAGAGTTTTCTTGCTTGTTCGACAGGATAATTTCCTAAAAGCCAGGCGAGTTTAATGAAGGCAGTTTCTGTGGTCATGTCTTCAGCAGGAATCACGCCTACTTTCAGCAGATCAATAGCATTGCTGTAGACATGCATGTGGACACGGCCATAGATGCATTGACTGACCATCACCACGACACAACCGCTTTCAACAAGCTTTCTGATTTCTTCTAAAATCTGGTTGTGAATTGCACATTCTTTGTTGGGAACGCCGACTGGAGCCTGACCGAGCCCTGTTCCTTCAATAACAAGTCCCTTATAATTTTCTTTTCGGTAATAGGCAAAGGCTTCAGGAAACATGTTCGGATGACAGGTGATGATACCCACGGTTTCTTCAAAGTGTTCTCGAACAGCAAGTTTCTTTTCTGAAGGAAGCGGAAACGGTGCAAGCTTTTCAATCGTTCCTTTTTCATAATCAACAAACGCATAGGGTTTGGTGTTGATTGCTTGAAATGCGTCTCTTCGTGAGGTGTGCATTTTTCGTGTTTTGGTTGCAGGAAGAATAACGCACTGTTTATCAGAGGGATTTTTATGCATACAGATTGCAACACCGCGGAAATCGGTTTTTGCAATAAAATGAGCTGCTGCAATAAGGTTGGATCCTGCATCGCTGCTTCCGCGGTCTGATGAACGTTGCGCACCGACCAGAAGAACCGGAACCGAAAGATTTTCCAGCATAAAACTTAATGCTGCTGCAGTGTAATGAAGCGTATCAGTGCCGTGGGTGAGAATAATGCCTTTCACACCCTGCTGGATTTCTGATGCAATCGCGTGCGCCATGATTTTATAGTGAGCAAAACGCATGTCTTCAGAGAACATATTGCTGAGCAGACGTGAAGTAATACTGCAGATTTTTGAGAGCTCAGGAAACATGGCTAAAAGTTCTTCCGGAGCAAATCGTGCAATGACGCCGCCGGTGCGATAGTCTACTTTGCTTGCGATGGTTCCCCCGGTATGAAGAATTGCAATCGTGGGAAGCTTAGGATTATGCTTGACGTCTTGTGAGGATCCTGTTTCTCCTTCATCACCTGCGTCAGGATGGAGTTGTCCTGTGATATCGATGCGCTTGATGGTTTCCTCTTTCACACCAACATTATATCCGCTGTCCAGCTTGATGAAGATGACTCCTTTTTCCTTGCTGGGGAGCTTAATGCCTTCCAGTGTTTCGTGGTCAGTGACAATGCGAATGCGTTCGCAGATTTTGTTTATTTTGTTTGATTCGCCCATATTCCCCCTCACGAGCAAGGCGCATACTGAAATTTATAAAGGTTGTGGGAGGGCAGAGCAGAAGTAAGGAAGATTCTTAAATAGCTGTCTTCTCTTGCGCAGTTTTCTTCTTCGCACTAATCGTTTATTTTTAGCATTATATCGTGCAATCACGTTATCCTGGTCATCTCGGAGCGGGATGTGCCGTATTTTTGTTCGGTCTTTGCAATATCTCAATCCATCACGATAATCCAACCAATCGTCCCAATATTCTTGAGGTTCAAGTACTTGTTGGATAATTTCTTGGTATTTTAACTCCAAAGTTGTTCGCGGTGTTACTCTGCCACTATGCCTTCGGTCCTTTTTGTTCATAAAACAGAACGGGATTGGTCCATTATTAATTTCTTCAGCGGTCTGAAAAACCAGAAAAAATACAAAAAATCGTCCTCCTTGGGAAAGAAGCAGTTTTAGTGGTCTTCGCATCACCTTTTTCAGTAAACGACCGCAATCTTTATATATCCCAATGGGTATACAATGGGTTATGAATGAAACAACACAGTTTTCCCTGCGGATGGATCCAGAACTCATTCGACAGGTAGACGAAGAAGCCGAGCAAGAGTATAAAACAAGAACTGAGCTTATCAAAGAAGCATTGATGCGGTACTTGCAAGAAAAAAAAGAAAAAGAACGTCTTAAGAAGATCGCTGCCGAATTGTGGCTCCAAGGAGAGCTTTCTGAATCAAAACTCCGCAAGGTGCTCAGTCACGAGGAAATCCAAGATCTTAGTTTTGGCAAGCAATGGATCGAGGATGTGTTGCATGATGTTCGTCGCTGATACAGGGGCACTGCTTTCTCTTGGTTGCTCTTCCCATTTTCAGCTTGTTCTCAAAGAGTACACGCTTTACATCACTCCTGCTGTTGAAGAAGAAATTGCAGCATTTGCCAGTTATGATGATTTTCTTGGTCTCAAGGCGGCAGCACTCCAAAGAATATCACTGAGAAAAGAGAAGCCGAAAAAACTCTTGCCCCTGAATCTCGAAAATGCTGAAACTGAAGTTTTTTCGCTTGCCATCGAAAAGCATTGTTCTGCACTCAGTGATGATATCCATGCGATTCGTATTGCTACTCAGAAAAAAATAGGTATCAGCATAAAACCCAGTTTTTATCTTCTTCTCCTACTCTACAAAAGAAAAAAGATAACCAAAGAGGACATGGTTCAGGACATCAAATTTGTTCTTGTTCACCGCAACTGGCTGCATGGAGCCTTATGGGAATATGCACTTAAACAGATTGAAGAGTTGTGAATTAAAAATTCCCCCTCACCTGCAACTGCGCACCTGATTGGCCAATGCCAAACTGCACCCAGCTGGTGTGAGTTTTTGCATCGATATCGTAACGGACCAGTGCATCAAGTGTTGGCTGTTGCCTCAGGGGATAGGTTACATCAGCACCGATTCTGCACTGTGTATTTCCTGCACTTGCGGTGAGACCAAGCGTTTGTTGGGGTGTGTGCTGTTGATTTCCATGCGCTGGAACAGCAACAACATATCTTGGGTCAAGCAAAAATGTGCCATCTTGATCTACGAAAACCGTTGCCTGCACAACACCGACTGCTGTGCCTTGTGTTCCGTCAGGTGAGAGGCCATAGCCAAGAACAGGAATTGCTTTTATTCGTTCGAGTCCTTCAAGGATTAATCCGAGGCCACCGAAGTAACCGGTTGGTCCTTGTGCGTTTGCATTACCGACGCCCACAGCAAACAGATGATCTCCAAAATATTTTAGGGCGATGCTGTGTTTGTCGGAACTTTGTGTAGTATAGTGCACTTGTGCTCTGCTTGGGCCGCGAGCTCCGTCGTAGAAGTCGGCGATTGCTGATTTTGACAGGGTTGCTAAAGCTAATGCGATAAGAGCTGTTGTGAATTTTTGTTTGGGGGTCATGGTTTCACCTGTTCTTGGAATAATCTTGCTTCACTAAGTACATCTCTAAATTCAGGCTGTTGATATGGACTGGTTACATATTCTTTTTCAAACGCATCTACTCCTCTTGTTATCAGAAGTTGATAGGCATAAAGGAGATGATGATTTTTTATGCCTCTTTCTAATTTAGTATCATAAAAATTCTCTTCCTGCCGACGGAGAAGTCGCTTGATATGACGGCCAACCTGTTTTCTTCCTTTTTCCTCAATCACCCTATCAAAAACAGTAACAAGAGCTACGGCGATAGGATCTAATGTTTTTGCCTTTACCGAAACTTCAAGATCCCAATTCCATCTTTCTGGTATCTGGTCATCTTTTTTTCCGAGCAACAAATGTGAGAGTGTATATCCCATTGTGTCAAATTCAGGATAGCCTCGTTGACCATAAAGGATCTTTTTTACTGTTCGCATACCTTTTGCATTTCCATGAAGATTACGATTATAAGTTCCAAGTTCAGTTGCAGTACGTCCATCAATACCCTCGTTTACCAGTTCGACAAGGGTCGCACGTTCTTCTTCAGTTTCGGCGCGAAAACCGACTTTGCTAAATAAGCCCATATCAACGCCCTGCCTGCTAAGGCTTAACATAGTTCCTACATCAGTGACGCCTGCTGCGCAATATGATTCATAGTGTTTGTGAAAAGGGGTCGTTAATTCCTGTGCTTCTGGTTGAATGTTCATGTTCGTGTTTACCTCATCTCTTTTAACTTTCAAATAGTAACTAAATCATGCCCTTTCTATTTATATTATTGCGGTGGTAATTACCACCAAAATAGAAAGATATAAGAAGAAGTACTGCGCTATGTACTGCTCTATCCCCGCCAACAACCACTGTAAATGTCATAAAAATAAGAACATTTAAATACAAATCTATACTTGTACATATATATGAATGAAAAAATATGTAAAACTATCGTGGAACATCGTGAGCAGTTTGTGCCCCACTTATTTACCGAACGGCAGGTTCAGCTGATCAACAAATGGCTCAGCAAGGAAAAAATGACTAAAACAGAACAGACCTACCTGTATGCTACTATTTCCAAGAAAGTTGACGCCCTGTCTCTGTTGAGAGAAGAATTTTATATCACGGGAGATCATATGATTCCTAAGCGAGTAGAAGAGGCAAAAAAAATATTGAAGGAAATCAACAAGCCGGCATTTATTTCCGGCTCGTTTTTGTACGCTGAAAAGTATAAGGATATTGACATCTTTATTATTTCAAGACGAAGGAGATCTTATCATAAAGGAAAAAAACACCTTGTTGGTATCACTGAAAAAGATTTACAAAAACCGCTCTCCTTATCCGCCTTACACTATTCTATTGCCAATTTTTCAAAAACAATACACCCCGAAATAAAAAGAGAAGATTTTGACGAAATAGTATTTACCTACCAGTGGGTTATCAATCAAATTTTTCAACATGAGGATCAAAAAGAACTCAGAAACATTGTTTTTCAATATCATCTTCAAGTACAGGGGGAATTATTAGATTCGTTTTCTCTTTACAAAAAGACACAGATAATTAAAGACATGCCAAAAGATAAGAAAATTATTAAAATAAATCATATAACAAAAGAACTTCTTCTCATTACATTCTCAAAAAAGTATATCTATAGTAAAATGTCCTCTTTTTCGCAGACAATCAAGAAACTTGGAGAAGAATACAAAACTGAAAATGCCCCCGTTCTTCTTAATTTTGCTGAGGAGGTAAAAGATGAATGTAGAAGAGCTCAAGCATAGCTTAAGAGAAATTTTTGGGGATCAGATTATCTTCAATAAACAGTTTGATTACCACGCGGAACTTATTAAGAACGTAGAAGACTCTTTGATTTCCTGGTGCAACCAAGTCAAGGAAAGAAAGATCCAACCTATCTCAAAATCAGTCTTAAAAGATAAAATTGTTTTCATTAAAAAAATCGGTTCTTCAACGAGGTGTATTATCATAAAAATTGTTAACGACGAGTTTAAAGAAATCCATTTAGGTGATCATACCTATTACAATAAGATCACAAAAGAATTAGGGATAAAGAAAAGCAGCAATACCTATTAGGTGTCTCTATGCACGAATCCATCCTCCGCGACATTGGCCTCAGTCCAAATGAAGCAAGAGTCTATGAAGTACTCCTCATGCTCGGCAATGCTTCAGTGCAGGATATCTCCACCAAAGCAAAAGTCCATCGGAGAAATGTCTATGACAGCCTGGTAAAGCTGGTAGACAAGGGTCTTGTTTCTCAGGCTGTGCAGGGCAAGGAAAGAAGATTCCGTGCAACAGATCCGAAACGATTGATGGGTATAATTAAGGAAAAGGAAGAGAGACTCGAAAAAGCCCTTCCTCAGCTTGAACAACGGTTTCAAAAACTGCCAGAAACTGAGCAAGTGTATATCTACCGAGGAATTCAAGGATTTAGAAATTATATGCAGGATATTCTTGATGTCGGCGAAGACGTCTATTGTGTTGGAGCAAAAGGAGGCTGGTTTGATCCAAGACTCAGAGCATTTAGGCATCACTTCTATCGCGAATTGAAAAAGAAAAAACTGAAATGCTACCATTTGTTTGACTGGGAAATGCTGAAGCATATTGGAAAAGAACAAGAGATCGAAAGCCCTGTTCCTGAACATCTCCATGAAGCACGATTTTTACCACCCGAATATTCAACCGATTGTGCGATTGATTTTTTTGGTGATAGAATCGTAACCTTTACCGGTTTAAACGTGAATCAGCTCAGCGACGATATCATGCTCTTTGTCTTAGTGAGCAGAAAGCTCGTAGAAGGCTACAAAAAATGGTTTCAGATGCTGTGGAAGGCGAGTGTTCCGTATGAAGATATAAAAGATAAAGAGGATAAGTAAGAAGTAAAGAGCGTAAAAATTAACTACGCTTACCCCACATACACCGGCTTCTCTAAGCGCAACGCTTTAGCTTGCGTAGATTTCAGCTTCTGTTCCATACCCAAATATGCTTCTTCCATTTCCTTGGTGACTGAAGGACTCACTTTTTTCAAAGCGTTTTCAAAATCAGCCATCGTCACTGCAACAGCATCCTTATTCTTCCGCAACGCAAAAATAGCTGCTTCCCGGCAGATGCCTTGGATATCAGCACCCACATAGCCTTCAGTTTGATCAGCAAGGGAATTCAAATCAACCTCGCTGGCAAGCGGCATGGTTTTGGTATGTACTTTAAAGATCAGTTCGCGCGCATCACGATCAGGAATAGGGCTGTACAACATTCTGTCAAATCGCCCAGGACGCAGAAGTGCTGGGTCTACCATATCAGGTCTGTTGGTTGCCGCAATCACGACCACATCATTCAACTCTACCAATCCATCCATTTCAGTTAAGAGTTGGTTGACCACACGTTCGGTAACATTGTTGTCTCCGCCCATGCCTCGTTTGGGCGCAAGCGCATCAACTTCGTCAAAGAATACAATCGTTGGAGAAGTCTGCCGTGCTTTGTGGAACACTTCACGCACTGCTTTCTCGCTTTCTCCGACCCACTTGCTGAGCAATTCAGGACCTTTCACCAGAATAAAGTTTGCACCGCTTTCATTGGCAACAGCTTTTGCAAGCAAGGTTTTTCCTGTTCCAGGCGGACCGTACATCAGAATTCCCCGAGGAGGTTTGACGCCTAATCGCGTGAAAGACTGGGGCTGTTTCAAGGGCCACTCCACTGCTTCTCGGAGCTCTTGTTTCATATCTTCTAAACCGCCGATGTCGCCCCATTTAATGTTGGGAATTTCAACCAGCACTTCACGCATAGCACTCGGTCTGACCACTTTTAAGGCGTCTTGGAAATCTTTTTGGGTGATAAAGAGTCGCTCGAGCACGTCTTGAGGAATGGCTTCATCTTCATGGAGTTTAAAATCAGGCAGGAGTCTTCGCAGCACAATCATCGCTGCTTCCTTTGCTAATGCTGAGAGATCTGCTCCCACAAAACCATAGGTAATATCTGCAATCGCTTGAAGCTGCACATCTTTCAATGGCATATGTCGCGTGTGAATCTTCAAAATATTCAATCGCCCTTCTTTGTCAGGAACGCCAATTTCAATTTCACGGTCAAATCGTCCTGGCCTTCGCAATGCAGGATCAAGCTGATTCGGAATATTGGATGCTGCAATCACGACCACTTTTCCGCGCGATTTCAACCCGTCCATCAAAGCAAGGAGCTGAGCAACCACTCTGCGCTCTACTTCTCCGCGCGATTCCTCACGCTTCATGGCAATGGCATCAATCTCGTCGATAAAAATGATGGAAGGTGCGTTCTTTTCTGCTTCTTCAAACTTTCTTCGCAGATTTTCTTCTGATTGGCCGTAAAATTTAGACATAATTTCTGGACCATTGATTAAAATAAAGTTTGAATTGGTTTCGTTTGCAACTGCTTTTGCCAACAAGGTTTTTCCTGTCCCTGGAGGACCATGCAGAAGAACTCCTTTTGGAGCTTCGATGCCTAAGCGTTCAAAAATTTCTGGGTGTTTTAAAGGGAGTTCAACCATCTCTCGCACCTTCACAATTTCTTCCTGTAATCCGCCCACATCTTCATAGGTAACTTCAAGCACTTTTTCGTCGCGCATCTCCACCGCTTCAGGATTGAGCGTGACTTGCGTAAGATCCGTAATAATAACAGGACCTTGTTTAGGCTGGGTATCCACCACAATAAACTTGAGGTCTCCAAAACCAAATCCCATCATGTTTTCATCAAGCATAGAAAAGACATCATCAAAGAATGGATTGGCTGATAAGGTTCGTTTTCTTCTTCGTGTTCCGCCTAAAGAAACAATGTCGCCTTTGAAAATAGCTCTGCCAAGCAAACCTTGTTTGAATAGTTGAGGAGGAGCTTGGATATGTACGCCTTTGCGTGCAGGAGCAATAACGACTTTTTTGGCTTCTTTAATCTCAGCTTTCCTCACTTTAATGATTTCGCCAATCCCAGTTTTGGCGTTTCTTCGGATAATACCATCCATGCGGATAATGTTGAGACCAATATCTCCAGGATAAGCACGATCTGCAATGCCTGCAGTAGAACGCTCTCCTGCAATCTCTACAATATCCCCTGGCTTGACATCAATTTCAGCCATGAGTTGGGAATCTATTCTGACAATACCTTTATTGACATCGTCTTGGATAGCTTCTGCAACCTTAAGATTGAGTTGTTTGGTCATGGATTATCCCTGTCTTATTCCTCTTATCTCTTTAGCCTTACAGATTATATAAAGTTAATGGCAACGTACATCCCGAATTATGACTAAAATGTCACACCCATGCACAATTTCTTGTATTATTTACCATTACTTCTATATAAATATTACTTTGTATGGTTGGTTTGAGGAGATTTTGAGAAACTTTTTAGAGACGCCAAGAAACACCCCGTAGGATGGGTATAGAAGATAAACTTGAAGAGGAAGATAGTCCAATAGGGGTAGAGAAAAAGAGGAAGTGGAGAAGAAGGGTTGGGGAGTTCTTAGCCAAGGTGAGCACACCCGTGAGTGCAGGAGTGGGGCTCGTTATGGCAGGAATTGTTGGATATACCTTCTATCAATTTCCAGAATTGAGATCACAAACAGCACAAGCAACCATAGGAGGTGCTCTTGTTGCTGGTGAAATAAAAGGAGGGATTGAGTTTGTTGTTGATCACCTTCTTAGAGATACTGACTCGGAAACAGGACAAACGGAAGCAAAAAAACAATACTCTTTTTTGCAACGGTATTGGCACATGATACCCGGAGCTGGGCTGGGAATAGTGCTCGGAAAACAGTGGATCCAAGACTTTATAGACCAAGCCCAACACCTGTATTACCTTATTTCAGAATATGAAATGTTCAAACAAGCCCATACAGTCATACAACACCATCGCCCTGATTACCCCTCGTTTACAGACACCTATTTCCTGCACATCACCCAGTTCATCAATGCTGGCACCATATCAGGAGCTTTTATGCTCACAGGACTTCTTGGCGCAACGATTGTGTGTGTAGTGGCAACGCAAGTTCCTTTATCCCATCTTGGAAGATATGGGTATGCAAAATTACTTGATGGTCTTGGAAGAACAGAAGACGCAGTAAAGATCTACCAACGCTTAGAGCAAGAAGGAACTCCAGAAAGTATCGCCGGTGCTCGATATGCCATTGCACAAACGCAAAAAAAACAGAAAAATCAAGGAGGATTTCTACTGAGTGTAAGAAGCCTCATTGAAAAAGCAGTATCCTTGAGAGATAAGATAGGGTATGATCCGCTCGCTACTGTAATGCTCCGAGAAAGAATAACAAAGGCAGAAAAAAAAAGAGACCGAAATCTGACGCTTGATGCACACCTCGATCTTGCCTATGAATATATGGCTCAAGGGTACACGCATGATGCCGACGCAACAATGGAAGAAACTGCACGACGGTATCCAACTCCAGAAGTACGATTGCTCCATGTGGTGTATCGTGAAACACGAGGAGATCGCTCCCTGCATGCAGGGGAAGAAAAACGAAGAGCATTAGTTGATGTTCTCAAAGAAGGGGGAAAACGCGAAGCATTTCAGCAACAAGGCGAGCATCGAAATGAAGTATTGTTCTACAAACCCGAACAAAGCGTCTTTCTTGCAGGAACACTGGTGTACAAACGAAACACTGATCCAACAGGATTAGAAACTGAAGAAAGAAACTTGAGATTTTTAAGAACTCGTTTGGGAAATCGTGTGGTGCGGGTTCTGGATGTATTTGCTGATAGGGGATTGCATTATCTTGCACTGCTTTATGCAGGCGACAAAACTCTTGCAGATAGCGCACCGAAACTAGGACAAGACCAGGGGCAAGAAAATGAAAGAAAGGGGTATGTTGAACAAGTAAGGGAATGTCTTGACCTTCTCGTTGAGATTCAGTATGTTATGGAAGTTAATATTGATACCATTGCTCTTGACCCGGTTGGGCAACGGGAAGAATGCTATTTTACAAGTCGTTTGCGAGACGTTTTTTTCGGACAACTGAAACAACATGGAATACAAGTGGATGCTGATGCAGAAAAAGCAATCATGCGTGCACATACCTGTATCAATGATGAACTCAGAGCCTTGCCACGCGATCAGCTTGCATTTTACACCGACGCAAACCCCGGCAATTGGTTTATTGATGAACAAGGAAACATCACTCGTGGAGATCTTGAAAGCAATCGGTTGCTCCCTGTTTATTTTGATTTGTTGCTCCTTTTTGATTTCCTCGGAGAAACGCTCAGTCAAAGAGACCGAGGAGAACTTGAACTCCATTACTTAAAGGCACGGGCACAGCGGTTTGGAACATCGATTGATCATCGAGCATTTGGCCGCATGAAGCGAATTGCAGGATATCATAAACATCTCGAACAGGCAGGATACAAAGTAAGAGATGCGGAATGGAGTAGGAGATCAGGAAAAGACCCGCAAGAACATTATACCGTCGCATACTGCCATCTTAAGAGGGCAGGACATTGTCTCGATCAGATGGATTATTATTGTGATGTTCCGCGCCAGCACCACACACTCTTGAGTGATGCACGGTTTGCACTTGCAGGAATGTTGATAAATAGGTAGTAAAAAGAAAAGATTATAAACAAAATAGGAATTCTTGATCGTATGGATCAAAATCAGTTGAAGAAAGCAATGGTTGATACACTCGCCCAACAAAATGGCCTTCTTTTTGCAGAGCCTGCAATCGTCCATCGAATAACCTACAGCGGAAGAGATATTCTTGCCAAAAACAGCAGGTTTGAAAAAGGATATGTTGATGAACGCGGCTATGTTCCGGTTGAATGGTGGATTATGTCCATGACGCAGGCTGGAAATGCTGTGAAAAAAGCAGGCGAAGGTATCACGAGAATCCAGCTCAGTGATGGCGCGAGTCTCTTATTAACGCAGGCACGCGAACTTTGTGAACAAGAACTGTTTGGAAATTTTGCACAGCATTGGCCCTTAACTAAGATCCTTGATATTGGCGGAGCAAAAGTCAAAACGAGTTTTGGCACTGAAGAAGTTCCTCCGATCCCGCCCCATGTACACTTCGGCGAAATTGTCGGCGGAAAAGCAACGAAAGTCGGAAAAAAAGAAGCATACTTTCTTCCTCCGCTTGATGTGGCTCCTTACAACAAAGAGATGGGGAAAGTAATCACACGATTGGGATTAAAACCCACTGCAACAAAAGAGCAATTTCTCAACGCATTAAAGAACTTTGGAAAAGACGACGTCATGTACACACTCCTGAACGAATATGAAGCGCAAACGTATGACTGCTGGACCATTCAGCCGGGTATCGTGCATGCTCCTGGCCCGTGGTTGACCTTTGAAATCCAAAAACCCCAAGATGATTATAATTTATGCGGCTGGAAACTCGGCATGCGTCTTGCGGAAAAAGAGCATGCAAAAGAACACCACGAACAATGCTTGCGTGGCCTCAAGGATGAACAAGCAGTGTTGCAGGAAGTGGTTGATTGGCAGGCGAGCACCGATGCTCATTTTAAACAGCATCATTACCATGAAGCAAAAGTCCTTGAACAAGGAGACTGGGGAAGACGCCTGCAGATTTTCTTTGACGGGTTTTATGGGGAAGCTTTAGAGGTTAAACCCAAAAAGATGTACACCCGACCAGCGGATGAGAAACCCTATGCAGGCATGGTGTGGTCAGGAACAGGAGAACTGAATGATCAAGAGGTTGACTGCGAGAATAAGCTGCGGAAAGAATTCCTGGTGACGCCGAATACCCTGTTGTTTGTGAATAACATGAAGAGCAATCATCCTCTGCTGATTTATACGGTTTTTCCGATTGAGGAATAATGCGTTCTCGGAATTTATTTCTAAAAGAAGTAGTTAGTGGAACGATTTCGTTCAAAAAAACACAACATTTATATATTATTCATGATTATTGAATGGTTATTCACTTATATTGAAAATGATACCGAAGAACACAACAAAGGTGATAAGATACTTATTAAGAAATCCCAATGAATGGGGTTATAATATTAATCAGATCGCTAAGCTGAATAAGATGAGTGTGGGTAGCGCATTTAAGATTCTCAAAAAACTTGAAAAAGATGACATTGCTGTAAAAACGGAAATCAGCAATGCGTCTCATTATAAACTGAATTTTGATAATCCCGAAACCATAAAATTATGCGAACTTTTTCTTTTAACAGAAAAACGAAGCATCAAAGGGTATGCAAAGGTGTATGCTGATGAAATCATAAAGTTTAAAGATGCTGAGATGATTATTCTGTTTGGTTCTATTCTTAAAGGAAAAGAATGTAATGATGTTGATGTACTCTTTATAACTCATCAAACTAGAAAAGTAAATAATTTTTGTTTAGAAATATCCCAAGTCAGAATCAAACCGGTTGTTCCATTAATTATGGAGAAAAAAGATTTAATAAAAGCAATGAAACAAAGGAAAGAAGCTATCTTAGACATGATGAAAGAGGGTATGGTACTGAGAGGCGAATCCCTTTTTGTTGAGGTCATAAAAAATGTCAATGCATAAGCAAAAATTGGATTGGTGTTTGGCAAAAGAGACGAGGATGAAGAAGGTTAAACCGAATGATAAGTTGTCAGAGGAACACATCAATAAAGCAAAGCATAATCTTCGTGCAGCAGATTATAATATCAAAGGTGGTTTTAGTGATTGGGGTGTTTCGCAATCTTATTATGCGATGTACCATGCTTTGCTTGCAGTACTTTTCAAGCTGGGTTATGAATCTAAAAATCACAAATGCACCATCAATGCTGTTGAATATTTCATAGAAGAAAGAAAGATCCGTCTGGATCTGAAAGATATTGCATTTATTAGAACAACTGAGCAGATGACTTCCAAAGATGCAAAATCACTCAGGGAAGAATTTCAATATGGAACAGAAACATCAGTTAACGAGAAACTTTTAAGAGAGTTGTTAGAGCATGCAAAGAGCGTCGTTGAAAAGGTTGAAATTGCGTTGAGTGGGCTGTAAGCCTATTTTTTAGCAACCATCCACATTACATCAAAGTAGGCTTTAAATGATTTAGCAATAGAGTGTCCTCTGATGAGAATTATAAGTGGTTCCTCTTCTAAGAGAACAACAGCAGTTTTAATGTCATACACAAGAATTTCGGCAGGTGTTGTTTGATCTAAATATCTTACTCTTCCTGTTCTTTCTACATTCGGAATGTTTCCTCTAGCATTTTCATTAAAGATGATGTTTGCTTTTAGTTTGTTTTTGGCAATTTTTTCATTAAATCTTGTATAAAACGATTTAACTTTTTTAGTATTTGTCCCTCTGCTGGCTCCAAAAATATAAAATTCATCTTTGGGTTTAAGAGATTCAATGAGATCATTATAAACAGTCTGCATTCCTCTCCATCCACGATACACTTCTGCGTCAGTTTTCTTTTCAGTTAGTTTTTGCTTCAATTCTAAAGAAGGAAGAAGTTTATCTAATTCCACCTCTTGTTCTTTGAGTTTGGTTTCTTTTTCTTTGAGATAGTCTTTAATCCTGGATGGAGGAGCTGCGTTGAAATATTTTACGTTATCTTTTACGACGTAACTGGCGAGACCTCGTTCAATGAGTTTGTCAATTACCTCATATATTTTTGAGGAAGTAATGCCGGCTTTCTTGACGATTGGGCTTTTCTTTGAACTTCCCAATTCAAGCAAGGCAAGATATACTTTAATCTCTGAGTTGGTAAGTCCAATTTCTTCTAGGACTTTGGTGTTCATTTTGAGATAATAATTGCCTCTGATTTATAAATCTTATTATCGTTCCACCGTAAGGGGGCACTAATATTTATTAATAACTGCGGGTGACTACTTCATAATAATTAATAGTGATAAATGCAAAATGTACAAGAGCCCATTAGTTTGTAATTTGACGGAATTGGATTATGCAATCGGTAGGTTGCGCTTGACTAATACTAGTTATCGAAAGTCACTTGTACCATTCTGTACGGGATTGGATAATTACAAAATAGCAAGGTCTGTTTTGCATCGAATTATAGAGACGACAGGTGTAAAATATCAAACTATTGGGGATTTCATCTTATCTGTTATGCCAAATGAAGAAACAAAAAGTGCAATGGAAGAATTGTTACTAGGAGCAGGACGGCAAAAATGAATGATAGAATAAAACTTAAGAAGATGGGGATTTTAGTAATTGATATCCAAAATGATTTCTGTCATGATAATGGAATTTTTGCTCAACAAGGCCTAAATGTTAAACCAGCACAAGAAGTTACACTTAGGATTAAAGCATTTATTGATGAAGTAAGAAAATATGATGTTCCCGTTATTTATACTCGTCAAATAGAATCAAAAGAGGTCTCGCCAGAGAATCTTAAACGACAGTTTGCAAGCGGAAAATTAGTTCCTGTTTGTGCTCCGAATTCTTGGGGCGCTGATTTCTATCAATTATGGCCAGCAGAGGGTGAAGAAGTTATTGAAAAGTATACTTATGACCCCTTTTCAAATCCAAGATTAAAGCAGATTCTAGACGAGCGAGAAGTAAAAACATTAGTAATTGGGGGAGTGAATACTGATATTTGTATTGATACGACAGTGAGACGCGCTTTTACTGAAGGATACCAGATCGTTGTTCCGGGTGATTTGGTGACGTCGGTAAATGACGATTGGAGTCACAATACAAGTAGATTATATTTAGAGTTATTTAACAAATTCTTTGGTAGGGTAACTCAAGCAGAGTATGTTTTAGCATATCTGAAAAGAATATCAGAAAAAGAGAAGTAAAAATAAAACGACTTAGATAAACAACGGCGCCATCACGAGGGTAACGGTCGCAAGCAGTTTGATCAAGACATGAATGCTTGGTCCAGCAGTGTCTTTTGCTGGGTCTCCCACTGTATCTCCAACAACTGCCGCTTTGTGAGCGAAACTGCCTTTTCCGCCGAAGACTCCGGTTTCAATGTATTTCTTTGCATTGTCCCAAGCACCGCCGGCGTTATTCAAGACCGTAGCAAGAAGCACACCTGCAATGGTTCCCACCATCAGCAATGCTGCAACTGCTTCTGCACCGAGAAGAACTCCCACCACAACAGGGAAACCTACTGCAAGGATTCCGGGAAGGATCATGGTCTTCAATGCCCCTCGTGTCGTGATATCAACACAAGCTGCGTAATCAGGTTTCACCTTTCCTTTCATGATGCCTTTGTTCTTGAATTGTCTTCGCACTTCTTCAATCACATAGCCGGCTGTTTTTCCCACAGCACGGATGGCAAGTGCACTGAAAACAAAGACGAGCATGGCACCCAGCATTCCCCCAATAAAGACTTCAATTTTTGCGATATCAACAACACCAAATGCTTTTCCTGTTAAGTTAGCAACTTCATCAAGGTATGCGGAAAACAAGAGGAATGCGGCAAGTGCTGCACTGCCAATGGCGTATCCTTTAGTAAGTGCTTTGGTAGTATTTCCGACAGCATCGAGGCGATCGGTTTTTTTACGGATTGCTGCAGGAGCTTTGGACATTTCAACAATACCACCTGCGTTGTCGGTGATAGGCCCAAAGGTATCCATGGCAAGAATGTACGCTGCACTCGCAAGCATACCCATCGTGGCAACAGCGGTGCCGTAGAGACCGCCGTGTTCAACACCCGACATTAAACCAAAGAGGTATGATAAAAATAAAGCCGCTGAAATGACGAGCACAGGCATTCCTGTACATTCAAGTCCAACCGCAAGTCCAGTGATAATGTTCGTTGCCGGCCCCGTTTTAGAGGCTTCAGCAATTTCCCGCACCGGTCGATATTTGTATTCGGTGTAATATTGTGTGATGTACACAAACAGAATGCTCATGACAATACCCACTACGCCTGCGTAGAAGAACCAAATATTTCCGAGCATGATATCCGTAGCAAAGTAAAATCCAAGGGTTGCGAGGATTGCAGTGATATAATATCCACGGTTCAATGCTTTCATAGGATCTTCATCTTCCCGAGCACGGACACACATGATGCCGATCATACTTGCAAGCAAGCCAAAAGCTCGCGCAACCAGAGGGAATAAAACCCCATTCATTCCAAAAACAGGAAAGAGTGCAACTCCTAAAATCATCGCTCCAATATTTTCTGCTGCAGTGGATTCAAACAAGTCAGCTCCACGGCCAGCACAGTCTCCTACATTATCTCCCACCAAGTCAGCGATAACTGCAGGGTTTCGCGGGTCATCTTCAGGAATGCCTGCTTCAACTTTTCCAACTAAATCAGCCCCTACATCAGCTGCTTTGGTATAAATTCCACCGCCGAGCTGGGCAAAGAGTGCAACGAAACTTGCACCAAATCCAAAACCAACGAGCATAAACGGTGTGGTCTGAGGATTAGCGCCAAAGAGATAGAATAAACCCGCAACGCCAATTAAAGAAAGAGCAACAACAATCACACCAGAAACTGCACCGCCCCGCATAGCAACTTTTAATGCTTCAGCAGTAGAGGTTCGTGCAGCTGATGCAGTTCGGATATTGGCGCGGACAGAAATGTACATTCCGATAAGTCCTGAGAGTGCGGAACATACTGCTCCCACAACAAAGGCAAAGGCAGTTTTAATCGCATAGTCCCATTTTCCGAGAAAAGCATAGACTCCAAAAATTAAAACAGCAACGACAACAGCAAGGATTGCAATGGTTTTATATTGTCGTTTGAGAAATGCATTGGCGCCTTCACGAATGGCATTGGCAATATTTTGCATGGCAGGTGTTCCGGTATCGCGTTTGAGAACATCCCAAGCAAGATATGCAGCAAAAAGAAGCGCTACCAAACTGATGATGAAAACGTACAATAACATGTCAATGCACCCCACAAATATTTGATTAAATGTACTGGTTATTTGATTAAATGTACTGTTTAAATGTGATGGTGCGGAGAGAACGCAAGTGTTTTATAAATGTTTCGAAGATACCCACTCAAGGTTTTTTTCCAACGCCTTTTCTCCACTCGATCACAACAATCTTTATATAGCATGAGCCTGTCCCAAAGACGATTGGTATGACTAATTCATACCTCTCTTTTAAGGTATCAAAGGGACGTATAAAGGGTATAGGAAATGGACCAGAAAGATCAGAAACTCGAACGAAAACAGGCAGAAGCCATCCTCAGTCAGTTCCCCCATAAGAGGGTTCTGGTTGTGGGAGATTTCTATGTCGATGAATATATCACAGGCCAAACCGAAAAATTCTCGCCTGAAGCGCCGGTTCCCCGCGTTATCATCAAAGAGCGAACCTATACACCAGGATGTGCAGGCAATGTGGCATGCAATCTCCGATCATTGGGAGCACAGGTTGCAGTCTTGGGAGTTTTAGGAGATGATCAATATGCCAAGATCCTGCTCCAGCAGTTTCAAGAAAAAGGAATTGACACAAAAAGCATGCTGATCAAAAAAGAACGCGTCACCGGAACTTTCTCACGGCTCCTTCTGCAAGGCCAGGGAAATGTCAAACAGCATGTCGTCCGTCTTGATACTGAAAATACCTTCACGATCAATCAAGAAATTATAACGGAATTGAAACAATATATTGCACAAGCAATCCCGCTTGTTGATATTATTTTTGTAGCAGACTATGATGAGGCAGATGGAAAAGGAATCGTGAAAAAAGAGATACTTGACTATCTGGTCCAGAAAGCAAAACAGCACAAAAAGTTTACCATCGGCATTTCGCGGGAAAACATCAAAGACTTTGCTCAGGTTGATCTTGTCATCTGCAATGAAAAAGAAGCAGAGATTGCAACAGGCAAAAAGATAAGGAATGATGACGAACTCGTGCGTCTGGGATCAGAACTGAGAAAACAACTCAACAACAAAATTACTATTATCTCCCGCGGAAAAGAAGGCATCCATGTTTTTACTGAACAGGATTCTGAACAAGAATCTGAAAAAAAATCATTTCATCTTCCGAGCTATGCAAAAAAGATTGCTGATGTCTGCGGAGCAGGAGATACCTTAACCACAGCCTTTGCTTTAGCGATCAACAGCGGAGCAACACCCCGCCAAGGAGCAGAGATTGCAAGCCACGCCGCTGCAGTGAGCATTGCAAAACCGGGAACTGCAACCGTAACAACAGGAGAGATCCTCGAAGCAATGTTTCAACACCACAAACCGCGGGCGCATGAGAAAATAAAAACATGGGACGAACTCAAAGTCATCATCCAGGAACATCACCAAAAAAATAAGAAAACCGTGTTCACCAACGGCTATTTTGATATTATCCATTCAGGCCACATCCAGTTTCTGCAGGAAGCAAAAAAAGTGGGGGGAGAGGATGCCCTCTTTATTGTTGCACTCAACACCGACCGCTCAGTCAAAGAAAATAAAGGCCCGGGAAATCCTATTCTCAGCCAGGATGATCGTGCAAAAGTCATGGCTGCGCTGGAATGTGTGGATTATGTTACGTTCTTTGACGAGCTGAGCCCGATTCGCATACTCAAAGAATTGAAGCCAAGCATCCTGGTCAAAGGAGGAAATTTTGATCCTGAACACATTGTTGGAAAAGACGTCGTTACCAGCTATCGCGGTGAAGTGAAAGTCATCCCGCTTGTGCAGAGCCAGTCAGGAGAACGACTTGAGAAGATGATCCATATTCAAAAAATGACGATTACCAAAACGAGGATCCTTGACCCCACATGAAAACAATGGATCGAGATCTGAGGTCCTATGTGACCATTGTGGACAGCTTCATTAATCAGGCAGAGATTGACCGGGAAGAAGCAAAGATTATTTCCAGCGAGCTGCGAAAATTTATTACGCTCAAACTGCAAAACAAGGAATGGGTGCATCCGGTCATCACCAAATTCTGTACGGATTGGTATCGTGAGTTTTACCGCCTGCTCGACAATCAAGATCCCTACAAAAACATCAAAAAAGAATCGAATGAACGCGCCCAAAAGTTGTTGCAACAACTCCAGCCAAAGATCAAAACCCTGCGCGAATGCGTCATGCTTTCTATTGTGGGAAACAAGCTTGATTTTGGGGCGTCCCTTGTGATTAATCCTGACATTACCAAGATGGACGAAATGTTTCAAGACCTCGACAAGCAGCAGCTTGAGATGGATGATAGTGAACAGCTGGAAAGCCAGATCAAAAGCGCAAAGAGCATGTTGTTTCTGACTGACAATGCAGGAGAAGTAATTTTTGATATCCCACTTCTTCAGTACATCGGTAGGTATATCCCCCGAGAACGCTTGTTCATCGGAGCAAAAGGAGCACCCATGCTCAATGATGTCACAGCACAAGAACTGAAAGAGTTGGGATTTGAGCAGTATGGAACGATTATCTCAACCGGATCCAACTGTTTTGGACTGCATGAAGACGATGTCAGCACTGACTTTAAGCGTGTTCTCAAACAAGCAGATCTGGTCATTGCAAAAGGCCAGGCATACATGGAATTTTCCACTGAACATGATTTTAGAAACTGGTTCAACCTCCTGCTGGTAAAATACCCCATTGTTGCAAAACCTTTTGGAACACTCCAAACAGGAAGAATGCATGTCATTCATTCAGCACGCTATGCACCGTATGGAAAACCGTATGATTTTAGTGCACTGGAACAAGAACAAAATGAAACACCCCTCGGCATGGAGATGGTTGACGCCAAAGAAAAAATCAAAACACGCGATGCACTCAAAGAACTTTGCAGACAACTCAAACAGCAGGGAAAAATCCTCCTTACCACCAACGGAAGTTTTGATATTATCCATGCCGGCCATGTGCTTTTTTTAGAAGAAGCAAAAAGAATCGGGATCGAACATGCAAAAAAGCATGGAAAAAAAGCCGAAGACGTCGTTCTTGTCGTTGGAATGAACAGCGATGCGTCAGTCAAAGCCTACAAAAGCCCGGATCGACCCATCATCCCAGAAACCTATCGGGCCACGATGCTCGCAGGACTTGCCTCTGTTGATTATGTGACCTTATTCGACGAAACTGCACCGATGGAGTTTATTAAAACTGTCGTCCCAGACCTCCACTTCAACGCAGCAACCTATGGCAAGGATTGCATCGAACGCCCCGCCGTAGAAATGCTCGGCGGGAAAGTAGTTTTGATTGGAGATCTCTGCGACTACTCAACGACAAAAATGATCAGCAAGATTATTGAGCTCGATAAAAAAGAGCGAGGAGACCCTGCAACGCTCTCGATGGATGAAACAAAAATAAGGATCATCAACGAACATGAACCGCTGCTTGATTTCTCAAAAATCAACCGCTATCCGCTTCAATCAAGAAAAAATAAGTTTATGAAAGAAGATATGCTGAGTCTTGACCAAGCCACTCCACCACCTAGCCAGCCTGAAGATATCGAAACGCTTGCACAGCGGATTGTCGAAGCACGAACATCAGGAAAAGAAGTCGTGATCATGATGGGCGGGCATCCCATTAAAGTAGGACTCAGCAAATTTTTCATTGACTTGATGCAAAAAGGGATCATCACGCTTCTGGGCGTCAATGGAGCGTTTACGATCCATGACTTTGAGATGGCCATGATCGGCCAGACCAGCGAAGATGTTGCAACCGGCATTGAAGATGGAACCTTTGGCATGGCAAAAGAAACAGGAGTCAATATGAATCAGGCAATCAAGCGAGGTGCAGTCAATAACTGGGGAATAGGCTACAGTTTAGGAAAATGGATCGATGAGATGAATCCACCGTACAAGGAACTCTCGATTTTGTGGCATGCGTACAAACTGAAGATTCCTGTTTGCGTCCATGTTGCCATAGGAACTGATATTATTCATCAGCATCCTGACTGCGACGGCGCAAGCATCGGAAAAACATCGTATCTTGATTTCAAACTGTTTACCACACGGCTCGCAAACGTAAGCGGAGGAGTGATCATGAATGTGGGATCAGCAGTCGTGATGCCCGAAGTCTTCCTCAAATCTATTACCATGACAAGAAATCTTGGATATCCTACAAAAAATATTACGACAGCAAATCTTGATATGATCCGCCATTATCGTCCACTCGTGAATGTGGTAGAGAGACCGACGCTCCACGGCGGACGAGGATTGAATATTATTGACAAACATGAAAAGAATATTCCTGCACTGTATCATGCGATCATAAAATATCAAAGAGAAAAGAGGGAGGGAAGCGATGATGATGCGTAACCTGTTGAGTAAAGTTTTAACCACAACACCTCACAAAAATGTGAAGATTGAAGCATTGAAACAGATTGCACAAGAACTGAGACGGCAGGCTGTCTTGATGACGCACCGAGCAGGATCAGGACATCCCGGTGGATCCTTGTCGCAGGCAGAAATCCTCACCGCATTATATTTTTTTAGAATGAAGCACAACCCAAAAAATCCCCAAGATCCCCACAGAGACATCTGCATCTTGAGCAAAGGACATTGCTGCCCCAGCTTCTATGCGGTACTGGCAGAAGCAGGATATTTTCCAAAAGAAGAATTGATGTCATTCAGAAGTATGGGATCCCGACTCCAAGGCCATGTCTATGCTGAAGTTCCGGGAGTAGAACTTTCCACAGGATCACTCGGACAAGGGCTCAGTGTAGGAGCAGGCATGGCGCTCTCGTTTAAAATTGATAAAAAAACGAATCATGTTTTTGTGCTTCTTGGCGACGGTGAAATGCAGGAAGGCTCGGTGTGGGAAGCCATCATGTTTGCAGGACGGCATCAACTGAACAATCTTACTGCAATTGTTGATTTTAATGGAGTCCAACAAGAAGGATTTACGAATGAGATTTCGGACATCAACACCGAAGAACGTCCTCTTGCTAAGAAGTTTACTGAATTTGGATGGCATGCGATTGAAATCAATGGAAATAGTATGGAAGAAGTGGTTGATGCATTGAGAAAAGTGACGAGTTTCAAACCTTTGGCGATTATCAGCCACACCAAAAAAGGAGCAGGTGTTTCTTTTATGGAACTGAACAAAGCATTTCATGGAAAAGCTCCGAATGATGAAGAGCTGAAGCAGGCTTTGGAAGAAATCAAAAAAGCCGGAATCGAAAAAATAGGGATGAAAACTGGAGCAGAAGCCGGGGTGGATATTCTATGAGCATGGCAACACGCGACGGGTTTGGAAATGCAATCGTCAAGCTCGGTGAAAATCCGAAGATTGTTGTTCTTGACGCAGATCTCTGCAGTTCAACACGATCAGAAAAGTTTGGAGAAAAGTATCCCGAACGCTATTTTAACGTCGGGATTGCAGAGCAGAATCTGGTTGGGCTTGCTGTAGGCCTAGCAAAGACAGGAAAGATTCCGTTTGCCTGTTCATTTGCCTCCTTTTTGCCCAATCGGGCGCATGATCAAATCAGAATGAGCGTCGCATACAACAAAGCAAATGTCAAATTAGTGGCAAGCCATGCGGGCCTGTTGACAGGAGAAGACGGCGCTTCTGCGCAAGAATTGGGAGACATCGGAACCATGCGCACGCTTCCGGGTATGATGATTATTCAACCTGCTGATGGAACCGAAGCAGAGCTTGCGACGCAGGCCATTGCACAATACGTGGGACCCTGCTATCTGAGACTGACACGGTCAAAAGTTCCTGATGTGATGAAAGAATATTATGAAAAGAATAAAAATACATTTGAAATAGGAAAGGCGATTATGCTTAAAGAAGGAAATGATGCAGTTATTTTTGCAACCGGTGCAATGGTGGGGAAAGCGCTTGATGCATCAAACCAGTTAGAGCAAGAAAAAATCTTTGTTGCTGTCATCAATGTGCACACCATCAAACCGCTGGACGAAGAACTTGTTTTGAAGTATGCAAAGAAGACAGGAGCAGTCGTTACTGCTGAAGATCATTCAGTGATCGGCGGTTTAGGAAGTGCGGTGAGTGAAGTCCTTGCCGAAGCCCTGCCAACGTATGTTGAAAGAATAGGAATGCGGGACAACTTTGGAGAGTCGGGAAAAGGAGAAGAACTGTATGACAAGTATGGTATGAACACGAAGCATATGGTTGAAGCAGTGAAGAGCGTAGTGGCAAGAAAAAAGGGAGGAAAAATGAGAGAAGAGGGGAGAGAAAAGGAAGTCACAGAGGCTACTGAAGGTGAAAGTTTCGCACCGCATGATCCTCAACGTGAAGTTGTCCGAGAGCTGATGAGGAAAACATTATTAAGGATTAATGAAAAACTCGAGAAAGAAGGACGAGGAGAAGAAAAAAGAAATGAGATAGGAGAGGGAATCACTAAAAATACAACAGATACAAAAAATCCACTCCTTGAAACTGAAGATGCGAGGTGCACGAACATGGAACTCTTTGTTGATACTGCAGATGTTGAAGCAATCAAACGACTGCATGCCTGGGGCGTGCTGGATGGCGTGACCACCAATCCGACCTTAATCGCAAAAGAAGGCAGAGACTTTAAACAAGTCGTCAAAGAAATCTGTGCGATCGTACAAGGTCCGGTGAGCGCAGAAGTGGTTGCCACGGATGTTGAAGGCATGCTAAAAGAAGGACGCGAACTTGCAAAAATTGACCCGCATGTCGTCGTGAAAGTTCCACTCACGCCGGCAGGACTGCAGGCGACAAAAATTCTGACCGGCGAAGGGATCAAGATCAATGTAACCTTGTGCTTCTCAGCGAATCAAGCGCTTCTTGCTGCAAAAGCAGGAGCAACATACATCAGCCCCTTTATTGGAAGACTGGATGACATCGGACAGACCGGCATGACGCTCATCAAAGAAATCCTTGCGATTTACAAGAACTATGGATTTACGACCAAGGTCTTAACGGCAAGCGTGAGGCATCCTGAACACGTAAAAGAAGCGGCGATGCTCGGCTCCCATGTCTGCACCCTGCCTCCTGCTGTTTTTGAACAGATGATTAAACATGCATTGACGGATATCGGACTCGAAAAATTCCTCAAAGATTGGGATTCCCACAAGCAAAAACAAAATCAGCAGACATTAGGGCAGAGTCTCGGCAAGGTTAAAATTGTTGAGTTGAAACAGTAAAGAGGTAAAGAGGAACATCAGCACATGGATACCGACGGCAAACCATTAGCAACACGAATTGCAACAGGAGTTGGGAAGATTCTGTTTAGTTTACGAACTAAAAAACTTCCTGAACAGATGCTTCTCCGCAGCAACCAGGGAAGCGCAAGAAAAGTGCTTCTCCTTAAAGTCGGCGCGATTGGCGACATTCTTATGACAACACCCTTGGTTCGCAAACTCAGCAAGGCAGGCTATGCAGTAGACTATGCAGTGGGCGTATTTTCTCACTCCATTCTTGTTGGAAACCCGCACCTCCGCGAGTTGATTGTTTTCGATGATAATCTGATTTATGGAAAACAGAAAAGCATCATTGAGAACTTGAAATTAATCAAAAAAATACGACACAACAACTATGATTTGATCTTAGTGCTTGATAAGAGCTGGATGGCAGGGATCTATGCCTGGTTCTGTTCTGTTTTCAAAAAAACGCTGAGAATAGGTTTTGACCGACAGGGGGAAGGATTTGCCAACAACGTGAGTATTCCTTATCTGCAAAACAAGCATGACAGTCTTTCGTATCTTGATCTCGCCATTCCCTTGGAGGCAGTATATGATGAAAAAAACAAGGAAAATTGGAAGATGGACATTTTTTTAAAGCCGGAAGACAGGAAATTTGCAAAGCGTTTTTTTCAACAGCTCCATCTTTCAAAACAAACAATAGGGATTGTTGTCGGCGGCGGAAAAAATCCCGGCCAGAGCTTCAATCTGAAGATCTGGAGCAAGGAACGCTATGCAGAACTGATTGGACAGCTCATCCAAAAGTATGATGTTCTGCTTCTTGGCGGGCCCAGCGACAAGGAAGATGCGGAGTTTGTGATGCAGGCGGCACAAGAGCAGACGGCACAAACAGCAATGAAAAGGAAAACGAAACACAAACTCCACAAACTCGTTTCAGCAGTGGGTGAAACCAGCATCCATCAATCCATCGCATTGATGGAACGCTGTAAAAAAATTGTTTGCAGCGACTCAGGACCAATGCACATGGCTGCAACGGTCAATGAAAACATTATCAGCATCTTTGGACCCACTGATCCTAACGTGTATGCACCCCTGCACAAAAAAAGCAGGTATATTTGGAAAGAAGATTGTGCATGTTACACTATTTTTGGGACGCATACAACCTGCACCCCAGGGATGATTGACAAAACACAAGCAGAAGATGTCCTAAAGGCGCTTCGCTAGTGCTAGCTTCACGTTGTTATTACTTTGTATTACTCCTCGACAGAAGGCCAAGACACTTTCCAGACCTGGATAGGGTTATGACCTTCGCTGGCTGTAAACAACTTGAAATACGAAAGCCCTGCACCGTCATAATACGCCAATCGCGTAAACATACTCAGGCTGAGTTGAGGGCTTAAAACAAAACTGCTCATGCCGGTTGAATCTTGCAAGAGAGCAAGAGAAAAGGGGGACTTCTGCTTGTCAGTTTTAGGAGCGTATTCAAACAACTGATCACGCTTCATGAAAATGACAGATTGAGGAGTAAGATACTGTCCTTGCGGACCTTTTACCACTGCGGAAAGCATTTCTCCTTCTGAAGTAAAAGAAAGTTCGTAGGTTCCTGGTTCATTTTCATTAAGATAGTTCGGACACCTCAGCATCGTTCCCGATGCATCAGCAATTTTGCACCCAACAATATCTTTGCTGTACAGCACCCAGGGGGCCAGCCATTCCTGAATTTCAATTGATGATGTGGTTTGTAAAAAGATATATGTTTTTTCTGCTTGTTCTTGAGACAGAGCAAATTCAGTTTGAAGCTTGAGAATACCCTGTTCTTTTTGGTCTTTTGGTAGGGATTGAATATCTTGGAGCATTTTTGCGCGTGTAAAGTTCCAGAAGCCAATATGCCCCCATGCCGATGCTTTTCCAATCATATCTTTGGTAAGGATTACATAAGATTCAGGAGGGGTGCAGTAGGTGGTGGAAAGAATACGCTCGACCGTATCGGATGAGAAATTTTGCTTTTCCAACAATGCACGTCCCTGTCTTTTGGATACGACAACAAGTTTGTTCGTGAGTTCAACAACTTTGCGCGTATCGTCTTCAAATTCGTTTTCCAGAAGCGAAACGGTTGCATTTCCTCCGCAATGGAGCATACGCAAAATTCCCAACGCTTCTTTTTCATTATGGGTTACAAAGAAACGCCCAACAAAATAGGCCTGCGGTGTATTCTGAGAAGCCCCATCAAAAGTGACTGCCCGATTTGCAAAATATTTGAAGATATGGCCGTAATCCCACCAAGAGGTGAGAATAGCATCTTCGCCAGTCCTCATCTGCAACTTAGTAAGTGTGTCAATAAAGATATCATCAATGGTCGGTCCTGTTGAATGGATTCCCACTAAGGTTTGTTTGCAAGCTCCTTGAAGGCAAAGCGACGAAAAGGGGGAAAAACCTAAAAACAGCATAGCTCCCACAGTAAGAATGATGACGAAAAGGGAAGGAATAACGTGGGAAGATCTTGTAAAAAAGGGAAAAAACGTTGCACCAAGATTACTCAGCGAGAGAATCGCTGAAGAAAGAAAAAACGAACAAAGAAGGGCAATAGGAATAATAAGAACAATCAAAAAACGTACGCCATAGGTTACTGCAAAAAGTGAACCAAGTGTATAAATAACAAGGAAGGCAACGTAAAAGATGAAAGGATTTTGACCACGGTGGTTTTCTACGGAATCCCGACGCAGGAGTGCTTGACGATGAAGTTGAATGCCTTGATAGAGCAAGAGAAGCGCTCCGAATAGAGCAAAAAGGAGAATCCAAATTCCCACTGCATCGATGATAAATGCAAGGTTCACACGTTCAAGTTCTTTTACGGTAAGCAGAACATTCGGCCACAAGGAACCGCTTTTCACTTCCTTGCCAAATGACAAAAAGTCAATGACACTGGTATACGGATCAAAGACATTTTTTAAACGTTTGAAAAAAAGAATGAGCAGGTTGGTTACGAGGAGATAAGTGATCACACTATGGAAAAGGTGAGTGAACTGTTTCGTTTTAAAAAAGGAAACATCGAAACGGCGAGGACGATGTTCGAAAAAAAAAACAAGGAAGTTATAACAGACATAGAGAACTGTAGCAATAAGCAGAAAATCATAGATATACCACCAGCCTGTCCATGCAAAAGCGAAAAGCCCTGTTAAAATTCCCGCACCAGCAGACCAGGCAAGTTTTTTCTTGAGTGATTCAGCAGTAATCATCTCAAAGTACAGCCAAACAATGGCAAGAGGGAAAAAAACAACGTAGACATCGGTATCGACAATACCACCCATCGTTCTTGCGACAACAGTATAGTGCAAAGCAATAAAAAGTGCAGTGAAAAAACCTGCAAGGTTGCCGCCTAACTTTCTGCCAAGATAAAAAGCAAAGATGATAACAATTGCTGAAAAGAAAACAGGAAAAAAGAACAGAATACCCTCCCTGCTTGCGTTGACCATAAAAAGTGAAGCAATGGTATAAAAGTATGCTCCCGCATAGACATGAAAGTTTTTGGTAACGACTTTTCCTGTCGGCGCAAGCATCAATGTATCAAATTGACGGCCATCCCTTATACTGTCGCCCGGATAGCCATGATCAATAATATTCCTGATGTAACGAGTGTAGTGATATGAGTCGGCGCCGATAAGATACAAAAACCCGGTTGCATCTTTGTAAGGGTCTTTCAGCTGTTGTTTGAACTCTCCCACCGCAGTCTCAAATTCATCCGAGTTCTGGAACGCTGCAGCGCGCTGGCGAATGATTCTTTTTTTATCATCATCCGAGAGTGCGGGATTTGTTTTTTGTATGCTCTGCAACTGTTCCTGCACAAAACGGGTCAGAATTTGTTCTTGCGCAATGCCCTGAGCTTGAGGAATCCAGGCAGGAGCAGAACGGATGTATACACCAAAAAAAAGGGGGATGAGAATCAAAATGAGGATGATCAATTTTTCATTTTGAAAAAGGGAAAAGAAAGGATGACGTTGAAGGGAGGGAGCAGAATGGAGGAGGGGTTGATTCTGTTTTTCAGTTTGACCCTGTTCTTTCCTCTTTTTAAGGAGCTTTTGAAAGTTAAAAACCAAGTCATCGGATGCAGTATGAGGTGATAATACAGTGCTGGGTGATGGTGTTCGTGATGTTTTTGGCGGTTGTTTTACCTTCATAATTTTAGCCCCCATTGCGTTCACCCTTCTCGCCTGGCCAAAGAACCTTCCATACATAAAGGTTTCCTTTAAGGTTGCTCACGGCGCGCCCCAAGAGACTGAACTTAGACAAACCCGCACCATTCAGGTAATTTAAACGAACATACATACTTTTCTGAAGGGGTTGATCTGCAAGGAGTACAACCGTCTTTCCTTCTTTCTGTACCGTTGTGAGCACCACAGAGACGGGTTGCGAGTCGACACCGAACACCATGTTTAGAGGGGAGTTCTTGGGAGATGGGGAAGGAAGGAAAGAGGAAGATGATGACTGTAGGGATTGCTCATGGTAACCTGTGGCATCAGCCCAGACCAGCGATGCAAAGACATCTTGAGGGCCCCGCCCATAGGTAATCTTTTTGTTGAGTGTATCGATATTAAATTCGACAATTGAATTTTTATATCCCGTTACACATCTCAGGAAGGCGTCTTTTTGAGGCAGACAAAGAATTTCTACAATACGCCCCCGCTTGCTAAAAAAATCAAGAAGCTCGGCATCGGTTTGAATGGATTGAGCTTGAAGCAAAAGATCCTCTGCCTCTTTTTGTGTTGCATTCAGTTCTTGCTGCATAAATGAAAGTGCTGCAGGCTTATCGTCTTTCAAGTTGAATATTTTTGCTCGATCAACATCAAACGTAGCATAGAAAGACCAGACACTGGTAAATTCACGGAATGCATCAGAAACTAAAAAGTAACCTTCAACAGGGTTGCATTTTGTTTTATTGAGAAGCTCAGGGATGATAGAGGAAGAGAACATATTGCGATTGGCAAGAGCCTGAAGATAAGATGCACTCTGATCTTTGTCCATGCTCAGAAGATCCTGAAGGATTTTGAAAGCATGATAGGAATCACTCACGGTTCCATTGGCAAAAGGGAGCGTTGGGTCGATAATCGTATTGCGCGTGAGGAGGTAATAAGGAACATACGAACCGCAGTCTACCAGTTGAAGAGCAGCAACTGCTTTGTTCTCATCATCACTCGCAAGCGCAGATGCAACCCAGAGGAGATGTTGCATGTTCTGTGAAGCTGCATCGATGGTCGAGCGCCGCTCAGCCTGAGATTTAATAAAATTACCCTCAGTCCACCATGAAGTAATGATCGCATCAGGAGGTGTTTGAGTTTTAATAAGATCCATTATTTGCTCCAATCCGTCATCATAGATTGCTGGTTTTTCTTTAAAGATATCCAAACTTTGTTTGCATTTACCATGATCGCAAAAGGGTGGGAAGGGAGAAAAACCAACGTAAAGTAAGAAGAGTATAACAACCAGGGTTTGTATTAACTTTTTCTCGATTCTAAAACTGACTGAGATTTGTTCTGCCCATCGCGAAAAAAATTGAGCAAAGAAAAAACCTGAAAACAGAATAAAAGGAACCGCAAAATAGTACACAAATCGAATGACGCGGAACGTCATATAACCGGTAATAGCCGCGTATACAAAAAGGAGGATGTATAAGAATACCCATGTAACAGAGTCTCGTTTCAGCATATTCTTCATAAGAGAGAAAGCAAGGATACTCAAAGAAACGAAACCCAGAAAGAAGATGCTTAAGGGTAAGGCGCCGCCAAAATCACTCACAAAGGTCTTAAAGGGAACCACTTGAAGTTCGCTTACAAAAAAACGATAGGTATTGGGCAGAAGTTCAACTCCTGATGCAGTTTGTGTGAAGATATCAGTGAGAGACGACGAGACTGAAAACGGTCGAGTCAGAAAACCAAAAAAAGTTGAAAATCCTGTAAAGAAACTGGTAAAGATTCCTGAAGCAAGAAAAAATGAGAGGAAAAGAACCAGCGTCTGTTTGATCTGCTTCGGGTACGGTTGTTTTGGTTCGGTTTGACGTCGAGTGAAAAATAAAGAGCATATCGAGCACCCGATAAAAAGGGCAATACTGAGCAAGATGATAATAAAAATATACCACCAGCCAGACCAGGTGAAGGCAAAAAGACCGATGCTCAAACCTGCAATGAGAACCCAAAACAAACTTTTCCAAGAGAACATGTTCTCCTGCTTGGATGCATCATCAAAAGCAAGAAGAACACAAAAAACAGCAGCAAAACTCAGGAGAATATTAAGCATATCCGTATCGGTAAAGCCAAGAATCCCGCGTACACCCAAAACCGATTCTACTGCCGCTAAAAGACCCACAAAAAATGCACCGGCTAAACCAAAAAAGCGATAGCCAAACAAAAAAAAGAGTATCAAGATGAGGGTAGAAAGAACAACAGGGATGAGCACAAAGGATTCGAGAAGACTAAAACCAAACAACGAGTGTGTAAAACGGTAGAACCACGCAGCAAAATGTGGGAAAAAATGCTCATCCGGGCGAATTCTTCCGGTGGGTGGAAATTTGAACGTGTCATAGCGTACACCATCAATCTCAGTATCAAACATAGAACCATACTTTAAAACATTCTTTGTGAAAAAAAGATGATGATACGCATCCATCTCCAAAGGATAGACGGGTGCATCTTCGGGTCTGAAGAGGTTTTTGAGTTCCTCAACCTGTTTGTTCCGTTCCGCCTGGTAAGCAGGGAGTTTCTTAAAATTTTCAAGACGATTGCGCGCAAAACGCTCTTTTTCAGCAAGAGGAAAGCTGGGATTTTTGGTATGCGCTTCTAAGAGGAACTGTTTATAGATACGATCTTCCATCATCGTATCGACGGTCGTTTCAGCATAAGAGATGTTGGCAGGTTGCATCCTCAACCAAATGCCAACGGTAAGAATGAGCAAAAGAAGAAAAACAGGCAAGAAAGATTTTGCAAAAAGAGATCGAGAAGGTAAAGAGGAAAAAAAGTTTCTGAACCTACAAAAATAGGATAGGTACTGTTCCTTTTTCTGCAAGCGTTTTATTTCTTCTTCAGTTGGCATCGTCTCAACACCTCACAGGTATGGTAATACTTAGGGTTTAAGCTTAGCAACAATGGTTCCGCTCCAGGCCTTTTCAAGTTTACCTGCACTTCCACCGCTCTCCAAATCTAAAAATGGACAGAGATGGAGCACTTCAAATCCCTGCGCTTGGAGATAATTTTTGATCTCTTCTGGAAAAAAATACCGCATATAATGGGTTTCTTCGAATTCACTCGTCAAGATTTCTTGTGTATGCGGTTTTTCAAGAACAAGCGTTTGAAACCGCACTTCTGCAATGTTTTTTGTCGTGTCAAGTTGTGTAAACGAGAATCGTATAATGCGCGTAGGAAGTCCATTCACCGTTTCTGAAAAGATTTTGACTTTCTGAGGCCAGGTGTCTTTGAGGACCACCTCACCATTCCAAAAGTCAAGAATAAGGAGAGAATCTTTGTGCATGTGCTCTTTTGTTGCATGGAGCATCTTTTCGATATCTTGGTAGTCTGTCAGGTAGCCAAAAACATGAAATAAACCTACAATGATATCAAACTGCTTGTTGAGTTTAGTCTCCTGCATCGGCATGACGTGAAAACTGATAGGGAGATTGTAGTCGGCGGAACGTTTTTTTGCAAGTGCAATCATATCAGCTGAAAAATCAGTTCCCGTCACGTGATGACCGCGCTGAGCAAGAATCATTGCATGTCTTCCTGTTCCGCACCCCACATCAAGGATTGTTTTTTTGCCAGCGTGATTTGAAAACTTAGCAATAAGCTGTTCAACAAAATCACATTCTTCAGCATACGGCTTATCTTTGTAGAACAGATCATAGTAATATGCATAATTCTTCGTGAAAACGGTTTGTTCGGTATTCTTTTGTTCAGTGTTCTTGATATTTTTCAAGGCCATGTCTTTAACCCCCATGAACCTGCCCCTTTGCAAGAGACACGACTGCATCAACAACGGTCTTGATCTGTTCTTCAGTCAAATGGCTGCTGGAAGGAAGATACAGTCCTTCTTGCGCAAGACGGTCAGCAACAGGGTAGTGGTCACGCAGGTCAGCATCGCTGAGTCCGTTGGGATATTTTTTATTGACAAACATCGGCTGCTGATGCATCGGATAAAAAAACGACCGCGTTTGAATGCCCTGTTTTTCCAGTTCAGTCATGAGTTGGTCTTTAGAGATGCCAAACGTTTTCTCGTCAATCAAAATCCCGTACATCCAGTAGACATTTTTTGCCCAGGGCTTTTCCGACGGAAGGGTGATCCCCTTTCCAACGAGCCCGGAGGCTTTGAAAAGCTGGTTGTAGCAATGTGCATTTTTAATACGCAAAGCAATCAGTTTTTCGATCTGCTCGAGTTGTGCACAGCCGATTGCAGCTTGGATGTTGGTCATGCGGTAATTATAACCCAGCTCGTTGTGGATAAAACGCTTTTTGGTGAATGCGTGGTTGCGCAAGAGCCTCAATCTTTCAGCGAGTACATCATCATCTGTAACGATCATGCCTCCTTCTCCCGTAGTGATAATTTTATTTGCATAAAAACTAAAACAAGCAGCATGACTCATGGCTCCGCATTTTTTTACCCCTTGTTTTCCCTGGTATTCGGCACCATGCGCTTCTGCTGCATCTTCAATCACCAACAGATGGTGCTGTTTTGCAATCTCAAGAATCGGATCCATATCCACCGGATGCCCATAAATATGCACCGGCATGATGGCCTTGGTTTTCTTGGTTATTTTTGCAGCAAGCTTTTTGATTCCGGAAGGGGAAGTGTCCATGTTCCATGTTTCAGGATCAGCATCAACAATAACCGGTTTTGCACCGGTGTAAAGAATTGCATTCACCGATGCAATCATGGTAAACGTAGGAACGATCACTTCATCGCCAGAGCCAATCCCACTTGCGGCAAGAGCAAGGTGGAGGGCTGTTGTTCCATTATTAACCGCAACAGCGTGTTTCACTCCGCAAAATGTTGCAAAACCCTGTTCAAACTGTTCAATATACTTGCCCATAGAAGAAATCCAGTTCGTCTCGATGCAATCGAGCGCGTACCGTTTCTCATTCCCGATAAGGGTTGGTTCACAAACAGGAATCATAAGGATCAGGATACCCCGGGATCAAGAGAGGGAGGTGGGTAAAGGATTGAACTAGTCTAAAAATCTTTTTTCTTGTTCTCGTCCGCGATAGGGACCTTGTTTCAGTTCAATCAACTGTGCATCGTCAAGGAATGTAAACCCGTGCCCGACATTGAGGACAATGCTGTCTCCTTTTTTAACGATTACTTCAGCAACTTTTGCATCATGTTCGCGGTCATCATACAGGTCAATTTTCACGCTTCCCGAGATCACATAAAAAAATTCTTGAACAGAAAAATTTTGGAGGAGTTCGAAAGGCAGGTGGAAATGGGGTTTGAGCGTTTCTTCTTTTTTTCTGTTGTGGATACCTATTTGAAATGGAAAGTCGTTGGGTGTGACAAATGCTAGGGGTTCTCCGCTCTTTTTCAACCTCGCCACATGCTTTTTACGCACAATCAGGGCAAGAATCTTTCCGTTGTGTTCAATGGTTTCGAAATAAGATGGCATAGGCATCCTCGTATATTCTCTAGCGATCAAGCTGGTACGTCGGTGAGATGGTTTTTCCAAACACATAATCGTACGGAGCATCCCAAGGGAAGTGCTCTCCTTTTTGGAAGCGCTGCCAACGATTGAGGTCTTCTTGAACCATAATCTTCACGAGTTCTTTGAAGGTGGTTTTGGGCTTCCAGTTTAATTTTTGTTTTGCTTGAGCAGGATCTCCGACAAGCAGGTCAACTTCTGAAGGCCTGAAAAAGCGTTCATCAACTTTGACATAGTCGTTATAATGGAGTCCGACTTCTTGAAATGCAACTTCACAGAATTCCCGAACAGTGTGTGTTTCTCCCGTTGCAATGACAAAGTCATCAGGATGTTCCTGCTGAAGCATCAGCCACATGGCTTCGACAAAGTCAGGAGCATACCCCCAATCCCGCTTGGCATCAAGATTTCCTAACAAGAGCTCTTTCTGGAGACCGAGCTTGATGCGTGCAACGGCATTGGTGATTTTTCGTGTGACAAATTCAAGTCCACGAAGCGGTGATTCGTGATTGAAAAGAATACCAGAACAGGTAAACAGGTTGTATGCTTCGCGGTAATTAATGGTCACCCAGTGTGCATACAATTTTGCAGCAGCATAGGGACTTCGGGGGTAAAAAGGGGTTTTTTCATTTTGAGGAATCTGCTGGACTTTGCCGAACATCTCGCTGCTTGAAGCTTGATAAAATTTTGCCTGCGGACAAAGGATTCTCATAACATCAAGAATTCTCGGAAGTCCCAGTGCGGTAATCTCGGCAGTTGAAACCGGCTGTTCAAAAGAAGCTCCCACAAAACTCTGTGCAGCAAGGTTGTAGATTTCGTCAGGTTTGATTTTTTTCAAAATGTTGAGCATGGAACTTTGATCAATAAGGTCAAAAGAAACCAGTTCAACCTTATCAAGAACACCCAAGGCCTGCAAACGCCAGAAATTCGGAGTGCTGAGCCTTCGATAGGTTCCATAGACTTTGTATCCCTTTGAAAGCAGAAATTTTGCTAAATAGGCTCCGTCTTGCCCGGTGATTCCGGTGATCAGTGCAACTTTCATAGAGACCCCCTTGTTACTTATTACCCACAACCTACCACCGACTGCAAACAGCCTACAACCCCTTCTTTATATATCTTGTGTCAGAGGTTTAAAAGGGTTTAAAAGGAATTAACGAGCAAATACCCGCAAAAGCAGACGCTTCTTTTCCTGGACTTCCTGCCAAGACACTATGCGAAGAAGGAAAAGTGCAAGAACGTACACTGCACAAGCAATCAAAAAAATAAAGGGAATTCTCAGGTAGAATACCATCGAAGCAAGAACTTCTTCAAGACCATATGCTACTGCAAGATAGACCCCTCCTGCAACAAAAGATTTTGTCCAGAACAGCCAAGGAGGAGCAACCGATAACTCTTTTGCCACATACAACGTTGAAAACAGAAGCATGGTGAGGTAACTAAGACTTGTTGCCAAGGCAGCACCGCCCATACCAAAGGGAGGGATAAAAATAAGGTTGAGAATAATATTCAAAACCGCAGATCCGAGCACAATCTTGGTGGTGATTCCTGGCTTCCCTATAGCTGCAAGAATATGGTTGTTGATCATCACCATAATATAAAAGAGGATCCCAATAAGGAGAATTTGAAATGCTTGAGCGCCGGCGCCATAGACAAGCCCAAAAGAGAGTTCTAAAAAAAGCCGCGCATAGACAAAAAAGAATAAGAGCACCGGAGCGGAAAGAATAAAACCATACTTGTAAACCTCTGCAACCCCCTGCTGAATTTTGTGATGCTCATGTTTTGCCCACATCTCTGCAAAGAGGGGAAAGATAATATCAGCAACCGACTTTCCAAACAATAAAAAGACTAGAGAAGCAGGGAGCACTGTATTGTAGACGCCAACTTCCTCAAGCGTTCTTAAGTAGACCAGGAAAAGAGTGTCCATTTGCCCGATCACTTGATAGCCGATGCTTGCAAGCATGACAGGAAGCCCAAAAGAAAACATCAGCGTTGTTGAACTTTTCAAATTTGTTAGATGATAATCAAAAAAGCGAAAATGATACTTGAGGAGAAGATATGCACAGATGCCCATCATCACAATCCATGAAATAATTTGGCCAAACAAGGGGAGAAGAATACCCAAGCTCAGCGGGGCTGCAACAAGAAGGAATAAAAGATTAGTGGTGTTTTTGAAGAGCTCAAAAAAGGGGAAAAATTTTGATCGAAATCCTGTGAGAATAGCCTTGAGGAGGATGGCAAAAAGACTGGTAAAGATATAGACCACAAAGAACTTCAGGAGCAACGCTGCCTTGGGCTCTTTAAAATAGGAGGTTGCAATGCTATCAGCAAATGCAAAAAGAACAACTGCAATAATAACCGAACTTACAAACTGCACGAGTGTTACAGAAACAAGCGCTGTTTTGAGTTCATTGTTTTTCTTTTTCGCATGAAAATCAGCAACATATTTGATGATGGCGGTGGGAAGACCAAAATCGCGGAACAACAAAAAGAAGCTGACAAAGCTGAACACGCCATAAAACAAACCATATTCAGTAACACTGAGAGCACGGGTTAAAACCATACGGGTTGCGTAGGCAGCAAAACCGGATAACACTGCACCAATAAAGATGGCAAGCGAGGTTTTAATAGCAATTTGGGCATAGAAGGACTGGGAAGCGTGCGAAGTGGTTTTCAGAGATTCAGCAGGGGTCGTGTGTGCTCGTATGGGGGGTGGTGTGTTGCGTGCCATGTACTATTTAAAAAGATGGACGGGTATTTAAAAGTTTAGTCATGGCGCAGGGAGAAGGCCCAGAGAAGAACATTTAAAAAAGCAGTCGTTCAACCAACAAGGGTGAGTAACCATATGGGTAAAAAGGACAAGAAACAAGGGAAAAAACAGGGAAAAAAAGACCTTGGTACAACTCAGGAAACCCAAGAAGCACAGAAAGCAGTCTCTTCAGGAGTACGAACACTCACCCTGGCGGAGATCCAGGAGTACCTTGACCAAGGATTTGTCCATGCAAGAATGATCATTGAAATGATGGGTGGTCCTGTGGAATACATCCAAAACACGCTGGTCCTCTTTATTGAAAAATTGAAACAGGAACAAGGGATTATCATACTCAAAGAAGATTTTTCAGAGCCGGAAAAGAAAAACAAACTGTACCTTGTGTTTGCAGAGCTTGAAATGATGGTTAAAGATTCAGCAACCTTGACGTTTCTTTGCTTCGATTATATGCCTTCATCCATTGAAATTATTGAACCGCAGGAGTTTGTCTTTCGAGCCCCTGATTTTTCAGGATTCCTCAATGATCTTCAAGCAAGGCTCCACCGCATTGACATGGTCGTCAAAGAAGGAACTGCGCACAACAAAAATTTATTAAGAAACACCAACCTGCTGCTCCGCAATCTGGTTATTGTAACATTGAGTTATAAGGGACCGATTGCCCTTGCTGAACTTTCCAAGCGTATAGGGGTGGGAGAGCAGGAACTCGGAAATTTTTTAAAAGAGATGGTGCATGATGGTTGGATTCGAGAAGAAAAAGGAAGATATGTTGCTGTGAAAAAGTAGGAAAAGGCAAAGGTATGAAAAGCAGGTGAAGGTGAAAAACATCGCTGAACAACCAAGAAACCAGGAAGAAAAAGATCACGAAGAAAAAGCCCGTGAAGAAGAACAGAAAAGTTCTCTGAGTGTAGGAGAACTTAAAAAGAGAGTACAAGCGATTCTTTTTGCAGCAGGACGTTCAGTAAGCTGTGAAGAACTCTGTTCGCTTCTGGGTGTTGCAACTCCCGGACTTGTAAAAGAAGCAGTAAAAGAACTCAAGGAAGAAATCAACAGTCAAGGGTCTTTGGTTCTGGTTGAGGAAGGTGTCGGACAAACAGAAGGATGGAAACTGGCGGTAAAAGATCCGTATGCTGAGCTTGTGAAAAAGATTACACCGCACACAGAGATGGATAAAGCATTGCTGGAAACCCTTGCCGTGATTGCATGGAGGCATCCTGCACTCCAAGCTGACGTCATCAAGATTAGAACGTCGCAAGCCTATGAACACATTGCCCACCTTGTTGAACTGGGGTTTATCGTACGGGAGAAAAAAGGGAACACGTTTGTGCTCAAGCCAACGCAAAAATTCCTTGATTATTTTGACCTGCCCAGTAAAGAGGCAGTAAAAGCATTGTTCAAAGATATTCCTGCGCAGATCAAGGAGAAGTATAAAGATCGACCAGGGCAAGGGCAAACGAGTGAACAAGCAGGGCCCAAAAAAGTAGGACAACTGGATGTGTATAAAACAGGAGATCAGGAAGCACAACCCACAGAGTTCCAACCGCGTTCTGCAAAAGAACTGGGCCCCTTAGGTTTAGAGGTTGTTGATGAACCTGAAGAAAAAAATGAGGAGGAGAGTGAGGGAGAGCAGGAAGAAGGAACCGAAGAAGAACTCGCAAAACAGAACCAGGATGAACAAGAAGAGGGTGAACAACACCAAACCGAGGATGAAGGGGATGATCACTCTGAAGATGAGGAACCGCCAAAAAAACAAAAACAGGAAGAACCGAAACGAAAACTTTCAAAGGATTTAGAGGATTTTGCAAATGGATCATAAAGAAATGGCTGATACAGGGGGAATAATCCTCAGGATGGGAAAGAGTGTAGGTTTTATCTTTTCCTATGCACTCGCTACAACGATTTTGTATATCATACTCCACACTACTGGAAAAATTCCCACAACATGGACGTGGTGGCATATCGCGGGGATCGTGGGAATCCTTGTGCTTTCTGGAATAGGCCTCAGAAAAGGGATGGGGATGTAGGTTTTTTATGGGTATACACAAAAAAAAGAAAGGAAATGTTGCATTGTTTTTTGTTGGCACTCAAGAGGGAATAAAAAGCTTTGGAGAGAGTATCCAAACCCTCGTGAATACTATTCTTTTAACGATCGTATATCTGGGTGGTGTTGGAACAGCCTGGCTGATGTGCAAAATCTCAGGAAGGACATTTTTTACAGGAAAACCCCAACAGGAAGCAAAAACGTATTGGAAGCCATTGGATCTGAAAAAGAAACCGATTGAAGAATATCGCCGACAGTTTTGATGATGGTGATGTGATCAGTAGCGTGTAATAAAAAGAGACAGGGCGGGGGTTGAAAAGGTGTACATTTTAGGCATCAGCTGTTATTACCATGATGCTTCAGCAGCATTGCTAAAAGATGGCGTTGTTGTTGCAGCTGCAGAAGAAGAACGTTTTACGAGAAAGAAGCATGATACTTCCTTCCCTCTCAACGCAATCACGTACTGCCTCAAAAGCCAGCGCATTACGATGGGACAGGTCGATGCGGTGGGTTTTTATGAAAAACCGTTTCTTAAATTTGAGCGTCTGCTGGGACAGCATGTCCAGATGTTTCCGAAAAGCTTGAAGACATTTGTCAGCGCCATGCCTTCGTGGATCCATGAAAAATTGCACATACGAAAAAGTATAAAAAAATTAGGATATGAGGGAGAAGTGTACTTTATTGAGCACCATCTCGCGCATGCTGCTGCTTCATTTCTGGTCAGTCCATTCAAAAAAGCGGCAATCTTGACTGCAGATGGTGTTGGAGAATGGTCAACCACGACCTGGGGAATAGGAAATGAAAAGGAAATCCAACTGTTGGGAGAAATACGATTTCCTCACTCACTTGGCTTGTTGTATTCCACCATCACTGCCTATCTAGGATTCACCGTGAATAATGCAGAATATAAGGTCATGGGCCTTGCCTCTTATGGCGACATGGATAAAAAAACAAACTCTTATTATGAAAAATTAAAACAAGTTGTTGACATCAAAGAGGATGGAAGTTATACGCTTGATCTGAAATACTTCAAATATCATTACGCAGATCGGATGCCGTCTCAAGCAATGGAAAAACTGCTAGACGGACCGACACGAAAAAAAGAGACTGAGGTGGCACAGCGCCACAAAGATATCGCAGCAGCACTCCAGCTGATTCTTGAAGAAGCCATGACTGCGATGCTGAAGGACCTTTCCAAGAAAACACACTACCAAAATGTGGTGCTGGGAGGAGGCGTTGCGTTGAATAGCGTTTACAACGGAAAGATTTTAAGAAATACGCCATTCAAACGCGTGTGGATTCATCCGAATCCCTCAGATGGGGGAAGCAGTATTGGTGTTGCTTTGTACATCTACCACACGATACTCGGCAAGAAACGTGAAAAGCAACATCAGCTGAGCCACGCATATCTTGGACCTGCATTTTCAACTGAAGAAATCCAACAATTCCTCGACGCCCGAGGAATCCGATACTCAAAATTTAAAAACCAACAGGAGTTGATTGCGAGCACTGCAAAAATGATCTTTGACAACAAGGTTGTTGGTTGGTTTCAAGGAAAAATGGAGTGGGGCCCACGCGCACTGGGAAGCAGAAGCATCCTTGCAAATCCCTGCAATCCCCAAGCAAAGGAACTGCTCAATGAAAAAGTGAAGCATCGGGAACATTTCAGACCTTTTGCTCCGGTGGTGTGCGCAGATGATGCGCTCAAATATTTTGACTGCGACAAACCCCTGCCGGAAATCACCGATTTTATGCTGATGGTATATCCAATCAAAAAAGAGTGGCATAAAAAAATCCCGTCGGTAACGCATGTTGACGGTTCAGGACGACTGCAGACCATCAGCAGAAAGCAGAATCATTTGTATTATGAGGTCATCAAGGCTTTTGGAAAGCTCAGCAAGATTCCTATCCTCATTAATACCTCCTTCAATATTCGAGGAGAACCGATTGTCTGCACGCCTGCTGATGCCTACACTTGCATGATGGGAACAGGTATTGACTGCTTAGTAATGGGTAACTTTTTAATAAAACGCTCAGACAATGAACAAGATCAGTGGAATAGTGAACACGATGCAAAAGACTGAAAAGATTCAAGTGGATACGCTCACAGAGATAACGAGAACAGAGAACCGTGGTGAGAGCATAGAGCGGTGGGTTGCAAATGTGAGTGTGGCGATCATCGCATGCATTTTGGTTTTCTTCTTATTAGAAGGGGTGTTCAGAGCAACCGGTGTTGGAGAGCTTCCTGAACAGCAGTACCGATTTGTGAAACACAGCACCCATAATCCATTCCTCATTTTCGGCCCGAATATCAATAAAACCGTACAGCAGGAACAAGGAGGAGCCACCTATTGGAATGCACAAGGATTTCGAACTCAAGAAAATATTCCGTTTGAAAAAGAGCCAGATGAATATCGCATTATTGCCTTAGGAGGATCATCAACAGAAACGACGTACAACCAAGCAAATGAACATTACTGCGGAGAACTGAATAAGAACTTTGAAAATAATACGATTGTAGGAAAGAAACTGCGCTGTCTCAATGCTGCAAAGGCAGGGTATTCAACGGCACAGACACTCATTCGGCTTCAATTTGATCTTTTAGCTTTTCAACCGGATATGATTACCGTGATGAACAACATTAATGATCTTAATGTCAATTTCTTCCCGAACCACGGCAACCGGACAAATTATGCAGAAAAATATCTTGCTGAAGTATTTGCAGATTCTCCGGAATTCACGAACATGCCCCTCCTGCGGAAAAGCAGGGTCCTTATAGCAGGATACCGGGGTGTGCGCCAAGTACAAAGAACCTTAAGAAAGTGGATAAGAATGGAGGAAAAAGGAGAACCCCTTATTGTATTTACCAACGAAACCATACCGTTGCGTTTGAAAGAACAGTTTAGAAGAAACCTCAAGAGCATTGTTGCAGTAGGGAAAACACATAACATTATGGTCGTGCTCATGACCGAACCTTTTTTGGCAGATCAAAAAAAGTTCGAAATTGGCTTTGGACATGAAGATTATAACAAAGAAATTCTGTACCCTGAACTTCCTGAGTTTACAAGGATGCTTGAAGAATATAATCAGGTCATTGAAGACGTTGCCACTGAAGAAAACGTTCCTTTTATTGATATGTATACCTTTATGGGCCAGAATCAAAGCTATTTTATAGATAGTGCACACTACACTAAGGAAGGTGAAGAGCAGTTTGGAAAAATTTACAGCGAAAGATTAAAAAATACCGTGACAAACACCCTTAAAAATATTGAAAATAAGAAGAGCAGGGGGAATAACAAAGGAGATAATAATAGAAGATGAGGGATACACATGGGTAGCGACACATTGTTGGGAGAACTGTGGGAATTTTTGAAGGTACGAAAAGCCTGGTGGATCACACCCATCATTGTTATGCTGATTCTTGTTGCTGTTCTGCTGGTCTTAGGCCAAACAGGGGGGAGTGCATCACCCTTTATTTATGCACTGTTTTAGACGAGAAAATAAAATAGGAAGGAGACAAATGAGGAGAAAGATAAGATAGAAAAAAACAAGAAAAGCAGTAACGAGATGAAACGATGGTCACTGAAGCAGGAAAACGTGTTCAAGAGTTTTACAATAAGACACCATTCCCTGATTATGAATTAGAACGATTTAAGACAAAAGAAGATTTGCGAATTGCGGCGTATCCGTTTGCAGAGATCTTGGACAGAAGTATTCCTGAAAACGCCAGCATCATTGATGTGGGAACAGGAACAGGACAACTCTCTGCGTTCTTATCGCTCCGAAGAAAATGTGTCTGGGGAATTGATTTCTCTGATGGATCCCTCAGCAAAGCACGGAAACTGAAAGAACAGTTGAAGTTGAAAAGCTGGACACTAAAAAAAGTTGACCTTCTCGATACTGAACAGATTGAGGCTATCGGGAGAAAATTTGATTATGTGCTCTGTATGGGGGTACTCCATCACACCGGGTATACCCACCAAGGATTTGAAAATATTCTCAGACTGCTCAAACCAGGAGGATATATCGGCGTTGGACTCTACAATACCTATGGCAGAATCCCTCTTCAAATCAGAAAATTCCTTGCAAAGACAATTTTTAAGAATAATAATATCCTCAATAATACCATTAAAGACTGGTTTATCCGCATGCAGATTGGGAATATTGAAGACAAAGAACGAGCACGAGGCTGGTGGAGTGATCAATATCTTCATCCTTACGAAACAACCCATTCTGTTGGAGAAGTTTTAAAATGGTTTAAAGGCAATCAGATCGATTTTTATCAAACGGTTCCGTCGTCAACGCTGTTTGATGATACGAGTCTAGAAACGGCAGGAGTCTGGAACACCACCAGCCAGAAGTACCCTTCTTTTCTTGCGCGCATATGCAAACAAATAGCCTGGATTTGGCAGACCCACCAAGAAGGGGGTTATTGGATAACTTTTGGGAAGAAAAAAATATAGAGAAGAAAAAAGAAGGAAGGATCGTTCTCGTCAATTATTTTTGTGCCCTTATTTTTTCAGCGAGTTGCTTTGCAGTCAGCTGGGTTGCCTTGGGAGACCAATGATGCCCATGGCGATTATATAATTTGCCACCTTCTTTTTGAGTTAAGAAGGATTCTTTCAAAGAAAAAAAAGTAAGATTACGTTTTGTTGCACAAGCACTCAATTCGCGCAAAGGACGATCAAGATCAATCTGTTCAGGAGAGATATCATAATATTGTTTAAATGTTGCTGGAGCAAGTTCTGGTTCAATCTCAAAGCGGTGAGGAATGTAAAAAAAGAGGTAAGCAATCTTTTTGTTGGCAAGGTTTTTTGCAAAATCATCCAACGCTTTGCATCCGATGCCATACAGAAGGTTCGTAATTTGATCCTGCCTATTTGTGAAAAGAAAATCAGGATGTTCATACGATTCATCCTTCATGCGGAGAAAACCACGTTCATATTGTTCAAGTTTCTTAAAGAAAAGTGACTTGCTTGAAAGGAATGTGGTGAGGGGAAAAATAAGGGTATTAAAACGAATAATAAACCAATGTCGGTTATTGAGGATCCCCCCTCTTTTAGCTTGGGAATCGGCACTGTTCTTAGCAATACCATTAAAGATATTATGGGTATAAACAGGCTTTGCTTGACCTGATGATTCCAAAAATACATTTTCTTTGATGTCATTGTTGTAGATGCCAAGAACAACAAGATCAGGAGAAAGCACTGCACTCAGATTGTCAAATAAAAGTGATGCTTGGAGGGTGCTGAATGCGGAAACACCCCCATTCAGAACTTCAAACTGATCTCCTAGCTCCTCTTGAAGAAAAAAAGAAAGCGTCTCGTTTTCTTCAAGTCCTGCGCCATAGACAAAGCTGTCTCCCAACAATAAAATGCGTTTTTTTGTTTTGGTTTTTGGAGCAACCTCAGACCGAGAACGCAGACCAAGACTATTGTGTTGAATGTGAATAGGATATCCATTTTCACCCTGGATCATGCCTTGGAACTGAGGTTTGTTCACCCAGCCAGTAGAGGGGTGGTTTATTTTTGCGGAACTGAGATCATTCGGAAGGAGAGGACCCGATACAAGGCGAAGAACTCCCTCGACAGCAAGAAAAGAAAGGAGAATGATCACAAAAACAAGCAGGAGGTTGAAGAGCCAATATTTTATACCGGTTCGAACGTGAATCGTGAAGGATTTTCCAAAGAAAGGGTAGCATGCTGTTGCAAAGAGAAGAATAAATCGATTGACAACCAAGTTTCCTACAAAAAAGAGTATGAAGAAAATAATAAGAACTCCTGCCATCTCAGAAAAGGAGAATGTTAAAGAAAGGGTGAGAAGATCATAAAAAAAACCGGCAATATGGCTTGCAAAATAAAAACCTAAAGAAAGTTTCTCTGTTGCACATTGATCAGGGAAAAGATAAGGTGAACAATGAACACGGTGAGGAATGGGGATCAAAAGGATTAGAAGGAAGGCAATCAAAAAGGCATAGGAAAGTTTGAACGAGATCGTATTGCTATGAAGAGGAGGATTGGCAGTAGGAGTGGCAGGTTGTGTACGCATAAAGAGACAGATCGCCATAGTTTATAAAAAGGTATTGAACAAAAAGATTTAAAAGAATGAGAGATAAACACGGAAGTATGGCATCAAATCAGACATCAGTTCTCCATGAAACATGGGACTTCTTGAAAGAAAGAAAAGTGTGGTGGATTATACCCATTGTTGCGATGCTCCTTCTTGTTGCAGTGCTGATTATCTTAAGCCAGAGCAGTGCAATTTCTCCCTTGGTGTATGCGTTTGCTTAGCTCTATGCTGTGTTTGCTTAGCGTTTACTGAGAAAACCCACTGGTCACTGGACACCTGTGCGCGCCAGGCTTAAATAGAGGGAATAGGTTGCAGGTAGTGGTGATAGATCATGCAACAAAGCCCTTTAACCATCATCTGTACGCGCTGTAAGAACACCATGAAGTGCATGCCTCAGAAGATCGCACAAGCGAAAAAACGATGCGTGTATTGCGGTAAAAACCTCAAAATTAAGGACCTTATGACCCCCACCCAACGAAACCCCAAAAATAGCCCTTCTGACAGCTTTTATCAAGCGCCTAAAAAGGCTAAATTCGTAGCTTATACGGCTTATAATGGCATTTTACCAGCACAAGATTTATAAAGAAGTCTGCCCTGGTTTGAGCCAAGATGAGCGACGTTCAGCCTGACAAAAAACCCGCAGAAGACAGTAACGACAGCAGAATCATTCCTCGCGTCATTGAAGAGGAAATGAAGAAGGCATATCTTGATTATGCGATGTCGGTTATTGTGGGACGCGCCCTGCCGGATGTTAAAGACGGACTGAAACCGGTTCACCGAAGAATTCTTTTTGCCATGAATGAAATGGGTATGCACCACAACAAGCCCTTCAAGAAATCTGCAAGAATTGTGGGGGAAGTTTTAGGTAAATATCACCCGCACGGCGACACTGCAGTCTATGATTCCCTTGTTCGTATGGCTCAAGAGTTCTCTTTGCGTTACCCATTGATAGACGGCCAAGGAAATTTTGGAAGTATCGATGGAGACAATGCAGCTGCTATGAGGTACACCGAAGCAAGGCTTACGAAAATTGCCGAAGAATTGCTGGTTGATATTGACAAAGAAACGGTTGACTTCCAGCCAAACTTTGACGGTTCTTTACAAGAGCCTATTGTACTTCCTGCAAAAATCCCCAATTTGCTGATCAATGGAAGCAGCGGTATTGCAGTAGGAATGGCAACGAATATTCCGCCGCACAACGCAGGAGAAATTATTGATGGAGTGATTGCCGTTATTGACAACCCGGAGAGTACTGTTGATCAAATTATGCACCATGTAAAAGGTCCTGATTTTCCAACCTTTGGAAGCATCTCAAGACAAGAACTGCGTGAAGCATACCAAACAGGAAAAGGAAAAATCACCATCAAAGCAAAGGCAGAGATTGAAGCCAAAAAAGACCGCGAACGGATTATTATTACTGAAATTCCGTATCAAGTCAATAAATCCATGCTGGTAGAAGAGATTGCTGAACAAGTCAAGAGTAAAACGATCCAGGGAATTTCTGACATCCGCGATGAATCCAACCGAGAAGGTATTCGTGTGGTGATCGAACTCAAAAAAGATGCAGCATCGCAGGTTGTTCTGAATCAACTGATGACGTACACCCGCCTTACAACGACCTTTGGAGTCATCATGCTTGCACTCGTTGACAATCAACCCCAACTCTTGAACTTGAAGCAGATGATGGAGCACTTCATCAAGCACCGCGAAGTGGTTGTTCGAAGAAGAAGCGAGTTTGAACTCAGAAAAGCACAGGAGCGATGCCACATCCTTGATGGACTTCTGATCGCATTGAAACATATTGACGAGATTGTTCAGAAAATTAAGAAATCCAAAGACACTGAAGTTGCAAAAAATATGCTGATTGCTGATTATGAATTGACGGAGATGCAAGCAAAGGCAATTTTGGATATGAAGCTTCAGCGCTTATCTTCGCTGGAACAAGAAAAACTCCGACAGGAGCATAAAGAACTTCTTGACCGGATTGCTTGGTTGAAAGATTTATTGGGTTCTGCACAGAAAATTCTCCAGATCATCAAAGAAGAATTGTTAGAATTAAAAAAAGGATACGCTGACGCTCGCAGGACTCGCATTGAGATCGGAGATGGCGAGGAAGTTATTACCGAAGATCTGATTAAACAAGAAGAGGTCATGGTGACGATTTCCCATAACGGATACATGAAACGCATTCCTGTTGAGGTCTACAAACAGCAGGGACGAGGCGGAAAAGGTGTGATTGGTGCAGGAACGCAGGAAGAAGATTTCATGGAAGATGTCTTTGTTGCTTCAACGCATGATTCCATTTTGTTCTTCTCAAACAAGGGACAGGTATACTGGAAGAAAGTCTATGATATTCCTGAAGGAAGCAGACAGGCGCGGGGAAAAGCGATTGTCAATTTAGTTGAGCTAGAGAAAGATGAAAAGATTACTGCATATATTGCAGTGAAAGAGTTTAAAGAAGGATTGTACTTGTTCCTTGCAACGAAAAAAGGGATTGTCAAGAAAACAGATCTGTCTGCGTATGGAAGACCGCGCCAAGGGGGAATACGTGCAATCAGTTTAGGAGAGCTGGATGACCTGGTCAATGCCTTGCTTACGGACGGCAAAAAACAGATTTTGCTTGCTACCAAAAAAGGAAATGCGGTGAAATTTAACGAAGAAGACTGCAGACCGATTGGAAGAACAGGACAGGGTGTAATCGGGATTCGATTGGAGGAAGGAGATGAAGTGATTGGAGCGATTCTTGCTGATGATACCAAAGCAGTTCTTACGGTTACTGAAAATGGATATGGAAAACGATCAGACATTGCCGAATACCGCTTGATTGGACGCGGCGGAAAAGGGGTCATTAACATCCAATGCAGCGAACGCAATGGAGATGTTGTTGCGGTTGACAGTGTAACCGATGAAGATGAAGTGATGATGATCAGCCAAAGCGGAATTGTAATTCGCATGCCCTGCAAAGGAATTTCTATTATTGGAAGGAATACCCAAGGGGTGCGTTTGATGAAGCTTGATGAGAAAGACAAGGTTGTTTCTGCAACGAAGATCGCGAGGGAGGAATAATGATACAAGTGTATCGAGAAGGAAAGGTGCATGGTGCGTTCTAAGAATCAATAGCACTGGACACCTTATTTTCTCAAAAATAGACAAGGCAACCGGAAGATTTCCGAATTGGATTTATTCTGCAACATCACATTACTCCGGAACTCTTCCGAAATAAAATGAATGTCACTGGACAGATGTGCGTGAGGCTTATATATCAGTTCGTACATTAAAATAGGTATGGAAGAAAAAAGTGCATTGGTAGTTTTTCAGGACAAACAAATCAGACGAATCTGGTTTAATGATGAATGGTGGTTTTCTGTAGTAGACATTATTGGAGCATTAACCGAAAGTGATAGGGCTAGAAAGTATTGGTCTGATCTTAAAACAAAGCTTGTTGATGAAGGTTTTGAGTTGTCCGCAAAAATCGGACAACTGAAATTACCATCTGCTGATGGTAAATATTATGAAACTGATTGTGCCAATACTGAGAATATGTTAAGGATTATACAGTCTGTTCCCTCTCCCAAAGCCGAACCATTCAAACGCTGGCTTGCCCAAGTGGGTTATGAACGTATTCAAGAAATTGAAAACCCTGAATTAGGGCAAGATAGAATAAAGAAGTATTACGAGCTCAAAGGTTACCCAAAAGAATGGATTGACAAACGGATGAGAGGAATTGCTATCCGTCAAGAACTCACCGAAGAATGGAAAAAGAGGGGCGTACAAGATCAAGAGTATAGTATCCTAACGAACGAAATAACCAAGTCAACCTTCGGAAAAACAGTTCAGGAGTATAAAGAATTTAAGAAACTCCAAAATAAAAATCAGAATTTGAGAGATCACATGACCGATTGGGAACTGATCCTCGCGATGGTGGGAGAAAAGGCAACAACTGACATCACCTTAGCCAAAGATTCTCAGGGATTTAGTGAATGTAAAAGATCAGCGCAAGAAGGTGGAGAGATAGCACACAACACCAGAAAAGAACTTGAACAAAAGATAGGGAGATCTGTAGTAACCGATGATAACTTCCCGAGTATGGGTCAAAATAAGAAAAAACTTATCAAGAACGATCAGGTACCTAACCACACGTAAACATGAAATGCGAACACTGCAATGCAACACTCCGACACATCGAAATAGCTGTAAGGGAACAAGGCAAAAAGCATGGAGTTATCAATGCCCTCAATGTGACTATTTTGAATTCGAAACAAATTCTGTACAGAACGTGGTTCAGGAACTGCAAGAACACTCCCATGCCAAAAAATTATAAACTCCCCCCGCACACAAGAGTCGTATGCAAGCCCTGATCCTCACTCACAAAGGTTTAGAACCGTACTG
>Ga0209542_10001297_pt1 | contig 58951 bp, 64 predicted proteins | sample RifCSPhighO2_01_FD_184028 | JGI IMG/M metagenome (GOLD analysis project Ga0209542, IMG submission 184028) | Soil microbial communities from Rifle, Colorado - Rifle CSP2_plank highO2_0.1 (SPAdes) (version 2) | ecosystem: Environmental > Terrestrial > Deep subsurface > Rock core/Sediment ...
AATACCCGCTCACACAGATCCGTTCTCCTTTGCATTCGCTATCAGAATAACACGGTTGAGAAGTTGGTTGGGAAGTGGATTGAGAACCAGCAGGATAAACCGGACTCCCTTCATCCGCCTCGCATCCTAGCCCAGCAGGAACTGCTAAAGCAGCTAAAGTGCTCATAATTCGGGCAAATCTGTTCCGTAACAAGTCATTTAAGGCCATAAGTCTCACCTTTATGGGGATATTTACTACTATAAAAAGACTAGTTTTATTTAAAGATTGTGGTTGAAAATTAAGAAAATCTTAAATAGTTTTAGATCGGTTATTTAAAGTCATGATTAAAAAAACAGAACTTAACCGGATTAAGAGGATTATTGTACCCATACTCAGAAAGAATAATGTGATAAAAGCAGGGATTTTCGGGTCTTATGCGAGAGGAAAGCAGAAAAAGGGGAGTGATGTAGACATTTTAATTAAATTTAAAGGTGATGTCAGTTTACTAAAAATTATTGGAATAGAATATGAACTCAAAGAGAAAATTGGAAAAAAGGTGGATTTAATAACATATCGGTCCCTTCATCCCCTTCTTAAAGATAGAATACTCCGGGAAGAGGTACGTATCTTATGAAGAAAGACCCGATAATTTTCCTTTATCACATGTTGGATTGTATTGAAAACATCCGGAAAGATACAGATAAGCTAACCAAAGAACAGTTTTTGAGTGCTAGAACGAAAGTTAATGCAGTTTTATGGAATATAGAAGTTATTGGAGAGGGGGCAAAGAACATTCCTGATTCTTTTCGAGAAAAACATCCCGAAGTTCCATGGAAACAAATAGCGGGTATGCGCGATAAGCTCATTCATGAGTATTTTGGAATAGATCTGGGAAATGTCTGGAAAGTTGTAACTGAAGATATTCCCGCATTAAAAAAGAATATTGATCAAATACTCAAAGAAAAAACCAAATAAATTATACCTCCCTGCCAGAACTAGAATAAAAAAGACTAAAAGAGATTAACTCTTACCTAGCCCAGATTTTTTCTTCGTAAATTACCAAAAATTCGTCTGCTCTTTAATCTGTTTTCACTGAAAATTTAATTAGTCCAACCAAAAACTGCGGAATCATAATCAAAAATGTCTAGGTCAAAAGTCTCGGAAGTATTTAAATCCAAAACAAGAGTGGGAGATTCTAGGGCTTGAAGAATTGCTTTGGTATAATCTTGGTTAAACACCAGATGAGAATATCCTGAAAACTCAGTTTTTTGATCAGAACCATTGGAAGAAACAGAACAAATTCCTCCTGGACAAGAATAAAATATTCTCTCATTTCCTTTCCAATCTAAGCGGTAAGATCCTGCGCCGGAAGTTAATTGCTCTAAATTACTGCCATTACTGCTATTGATGGTATAAACCTCTTCTTTAGAACCTTTGGATGGTGGAGCAGAAAAAGCAATCTTTTGGCCATTAGGAGATACTGCTATATCCACAATCTCAACATCCTCTGGAAAATTAAAGATAGATGACGCTTCAAGATCATAAAAATCAAAAGAATAAATTAAAGGTCCATCCCACCAAGAATAGCAAACTAAACTGTCAATACTCGTATTCCAAGAAGGGTAAAAGCAATTTTTTTCATTCCCAGCCATAGTTAAAACTGCATTAGTTAAACCTAAGCGATACAATTCACCATTAACACTAAAAGCAATAGATTTATTATAGGGACTGACCTCAGCATCCTCAGGATAAATTGTTCCTATCGATGAAGAAGAGAAAACTACGGTCTTTCCCAAAGTGGTTAAATCGAAAAAAGCTAACTCTTTATCAGAAGCAGTAGTTACATAAATTTTACCACAACCAAGTTCATCGAAAAGACCATTACCATTATTATCTTTTTGATCGCAAAGATCTTTCGCTTCTGGATCGATTATTGGATTATTTCTACTATTTCCACCGGTTCCATTTTGATCATAACTCCCATTATCCCCGTCTGGGTCCTGACAATACCCGCTCACACAGATCCGTTCTCCTTTGCATTCGCTATCAGAATAACACGGTTGAGAAGTTGGTTGGGAAGTGGATTGAGAACCAGCAGGATAAACCGGACTCCCTTCATCCGCCTCGCATCCCAGACCAGCAGGAACTGCTAAAGCAGCTAAAGTGCCCATAATCCGAGCAAATTTGTTTGGTAATAAATCGTTTAAAGTCATTAATCTCACCTGTAGGAGTATATTCTAAGTATATTTACTACTATTAAAGAGGGCTTATTTATTAAAGTTGCGGCGGGAAATTAGGAAAATCTTAAATATCTTTAACCATTAGTTTAGGCTATGATTCAAAAAAAAGAACTCAACCGGATTAAGAAGATAATTGTACCTATACTTAGACGAAATAAGGTGATAAAAGCGGGGATTTTCGGGTCTTATGCTAGAGGAGAACAAAAGAAAAAAAGCGATTTAGATCTGTTGATCAAAGTAAAAAAAGGGATTAAATTTAGTTTATTGGACTTGATTGGTTTAGAGATGGAATTAAATAAATTCCTCAAACGAAAGGTGGATCTGCTCACTTACGGAGGAATAAATCCTCACCTCAAAGAAAGAATCTTAAAAGAGGAAGTAAAAATAATATGATTAAAGACCCCCTAATCTTTATCAATCATATCTTAGAAAGTATAGGTGCAATAGAAACATTTTCGAAGGGCATCTCTGAAGATAAACTAAAGAAAGATAGATTAAAACAAAGCGCGATTATTAGAGAAATTGAAATCATTGGAGAAGCTGCAAAAAACCTTTCCGACTCTTTTAAAGAGAAATATCCGGAAACTGAGTGGAAGAAAATTGCAGGAATGAGAGATAAATTAATTCATCATTACTTTGGTGTTGATATAAAAGTAATCTGGGACGTAATTAAGCGAGATTTACCGCTCCTCAAAAAACAGATAATTGTAATTCGAGAGACTGAAAAAAATTAAGATTGCCCAGCACTAATCTTTGCGGGACTAATTCTTCCCCAGCACTCTCAAAAAAGCCTCTAAATCCTGAGCAGAACGCAGCTCCTCTTTCTGGAAAGAGAAATTATTGAAGAAAGTCTTTACTTTATACTTCCTGCAAAGCTTAAGATTGAATTTCATTCTAGCGATCATCTTTTCTGGATTTTTAGTAGTCAAAATCTGCTGAAAAGAAAAGCCAATAGTTTTCTCTTTCTCTGCTGCAATCTTGCAGATAATCTGATCCAAACCTCCGCGCAGATAATGCAAAGAATCCGAAGGATTAATCTTCTCCATTCCGAAAACTAGATCAATCGGGGTATGCTCCAGAGCAAAACGAAGCATCTCTTCAGTTTCCGGCTGATAAAAAGCTAATTTATTTTTTCGTTTAGCTGTTTTGATCTGGTCTAAAAGCTCTTTCTGATTCTTTCCCCGAACTAAAACTAAATCTTGATCCAAAAATAAAGTTTTAGTGAAGCCTAATTTCTGGCTGAGCTCTTCCAATTCTGTACTTTTCTGGATTAAAAGCAGATTTTCCATAGAAGAAGGTTAAATGGTTGGTATTTAAAAAATAATCTCAAAAGATTTATAAAATTGCCCGAGAACGAGAATAAAACCCTAAGCCTTATTGGGAGGCTGAGGTTGAAATATGGAACTAGTAATCAAGCGAGAAAGAGAACAAAGCAGAGAAAAGATTAGCTTTTCCGGCAAGACGGTCAAAGAACTACTTCTAAAACTTAAACTTAACCCAGAAACCGTTTTAGTAGTGAGAAAAGAAGAAGTGCTGACTGAAGATGAATTAGTTAAAAACAAAGATGAGATTGAAATTCTAAGCGTGGTTTCCGGAGGTTAGAAATGATCTGTAACAAATGCAAGAATAAAGCGGTAATTAAGCTGCAGCACGGGAACTTATGCAAAAATCATTTTCTGGACTATTTTGAAGAAAAAGTGTTCAGGACCATCAAGAAATATCATTTGATTGATCCGAAAGATAAAGTTTGTGTGGCCACTTCAGGTGGCAAAGATTCTCTGACTGCCCTTTATCTGACCCAAAAATATTTAGGAACAAAAGAATTGTTTGCTCTCTGCATAGATGAAGGAATCAAGAAGTATCGAGAAAAAACTATCCAAGACCTAAAAGAATTTTGTAAAAAGAATAAAGTTACTCTGAAAATTGTAAAAGCTAAAGATGAATTTGAATATACTTTAGACCAAGCCTATCCTTTAATCAACCAAAAAACAAAAAAGAAACCTTGCAATATCTGCGGAGTATGGAGAAGATACCTGATCAACAAATATGCCCGGAAATTTGGGGCAACTAAACTAGTTACCGGCCATAATCTTGATGATGAAGCCCAAGCCATCATGATGAATATTTTCAAGGCAAACACTAAACTTTCTGCCCAGCTCGGCCCGGTTTCGGGAATAGAAGAATATAAACTCTTCGTGCAAAGAGTCAAGCCTTTATATTTCTGTACGGAAAAAGAAACCAGATTGTATTGCCTGTTGAAAAGGTTTAAGGTAAATTTCGGAGAATGTCCTTACGCTGAAGAAGGTTATCGGGCGAAAGTACGAGATATGCTCAATGATTTTGAAAACAAGTATGCTGGAACCAAACAAGGGATCATCAATTCTTTTTTAACGGTATTGCCTTTGCTAAAAAAGCAAAGCGAAAGATACGGTGAAATAAAAATCTGTAAGAAATGCGGTGAACCGGCTAATCAGGAAATTTGTAATGCCTGCAATTTATTAGAGGAATTGAAAAATGGATGAACGCTATTCCCGACAGATTCTGCTTCTGGGTAAAGAGAAACAGGATAAAATAATCCGGGCTAAAGTTGCAATCATTGGAGTGGGAGCTTTAGGTACGGTAGCGGTAGAATTATCAGCCCGGGCAGGAGTGGGAGAATTAATCTTGATTGATCGAGATGTAATTGAAGAAAGCAATTTGCAACGACAGTTATTATTTACAGAAAAAGATGTTGGAAAACTTAAAGCTAAAGTAGCAGAAAAAAAGTTAAATGCAATTAATTCTTCAGTGAAAATAAAGAGTTATGCCTTGCATCTAAATCCCGAAAATATTTCTGTGTTAAAAGAAGTCGATTTAATTTTAGACTGCACCGATAATTTGAAAACCAGATTCTTGGTTAACGATTTTTGTAAAAAAGAAAAGATTCCTTGGATTTATGCTTCAGCAATTCGGGAAGAAGGCTATGTCATGCCGATTTTTTCTGATGGACCCTGCTTAAGATGTTTCTTGCGCGAAGCTAATCTGGAAACCTGCGATACGGTGGGGGTGCTGAATACCACTACTACTGCGATAGGGGCATTGCAGGTGAATCTGGCTTTGAAGATACTGATCAGAGAAAAGGTTGATTCTTGTTTGTATCATCTAAACTTGAGAAAGATGGAATTTAAAAAAATAAAAGTAAAGAAAGATAAGAAATGTCCTGCCTGCCGAGGAATTTATGAATTTCTAAATCAAAAAGAAAAACCATTAATGAAATTCTGTTCGGCAGGAAAGTATCAAATTCTAGGAAAAAAAGTTAAATTGAAAGAGATCAAAAAAAGATGGAATAAACTAGGAAAAGTTGTAGATGACGGGATTGCCTTGCGATTTGGAAAAATAATTTTATTTGCTGACGGAAGAGCACTGATCGAGGCGAAGACGGAAGAAGAGGCGAAATCTCTTTATGATAAATCTGTGGGAGAATAAAGAAAAATAAAAAATCCCAACCGCAGCAAGCTGCGGGATATGTACCCAAAAAAAAGAAATCAAATTAGGGGGAATTGAAACTTTTTTAGTTGTTCTTCTATCTGTAGAAGAGAATAAGCCACCAGCGGCTTCAAAACCATCAAATCAGTTTTATATTCTCCTTTATCTTCAAAGGTATTGCCCACAATTAAAGACAAGATCTCTTTCTCCTGGGCAAAAGAATCAACTTCTAGGAAATCTTTAACCAACTTAAAAGTAAGCGGAGCAGGACTGAACTTCTGCAATAAAGAAAGATCTTGCCCATTCCGACTCTGCTCTTTAAATCCAAGCGGATAGATAGAACAGCCTCGTTTGAGGATTAATAAGCCAGCTAAAACTGAAGTGTCATTTTCGAGCAATAAAGCGACTTTACCTCCGGTTCCTACCGGTAATCCTCCAAAACAGTCAATAGTTTCTGTAAACAAGTAAATCCCATCCACATTGATCTCTATATGGAGGAGATGCTGATAATTTTCAAAGCCAAAAGAGAGATTTTTATTTTTTTCTTCCAGAAATCTCCCCAAAAGAGCATTAAGTTCCAGAGAAGTAGGTAGGAAACTCTTATCAGAACGTTTAGTCTCAATCCGGAAACTGCCTTTTTTATCTTTAAAATGATCCCAGACTGCGGTTTTTATCGCTTCCAGCTCTTTTTCTACCCTTAAAGCGGGGGAATAGGAAACTAGACCGAAAACTAATTTTAAGAGCGAAGGTTGAGGAAAATACTCCAGGATAAGACGTCCTCTGGCCCGTTTAACCTCCTTAATTCCGGTTAATTTTTTAGTGTTCTCAATTAATCTTCTCTCGAACCAGAGCGCATTTTTACCTTTAAGAAAAAGCTCTCCATAACGCAGTAAGATAGAATCATAATTCATGTTTAATCTATTAGAGGCAAAAGAAGCCTGGCTTTTAAAGATTTAGCCTAATTTTAGCTTCAAACTAGAATTAGGGAAAGAGGGTTTCCTCTGCAAGTTTTATTTAAATAGTTAAGCTGAAGTTCCAGAGGAAATCAGGGGCCTAATCAGAGAGCAGAAGATAAGTAGAATATATGTTTTTTCAGAGAGTTTTGGTTTATAAAAGGAATATTTAAATAGTAAGAGGGGATTTATAAACTCGAAGCATTAATTTTTCGAACAATTAATGCTTCTCCTAATAGTAAAAGCACATTTATAATTGTTTAATATCCCTGCTTTTACTATAAATAAAATTAATCTTTATAAATAGAAGATAGGGGGGTTGAAAACATGAAAAAAACTGGAAAAAAAGAAATCAAGATCGTTAATATTGTCGTTTCTACCGGATTGGAAAAGGAGATTCCTCTGGAAAAGATGGCCGCTACTTTGCCTAATACTGAATATAACCCGGAACAGTTTCCTGGATTAGTATTAAGAATCAAAGATCCCAAAACCTCGGCTTTGATCTTCAGCTCAGGAAAAGTAGTGTGTACCGGAGCAAGAACCATGGGAGATGTGGATAGAAGTATCCAAAGCATTATCAAAAGCCTGAAAAAGTTGAATATTAATGTTACCATCAAACCAGAAATTACGGTTCAAAACATTGTAGCTAGCGGAAGTATTGGCATGGATCTAAATTTAAACGTGCTGGGGATAAAGTTACCAAATACTGAATACGAGCCGGAACAATTCCCGGGTTTAGTCCATAAGTTAAAGGGAACTAATGCAACTTTCCTTTTGTTCAGTAATGGTAAAATAGTCTGTACCGGAACCAAAACTGAGCAGGAAGTGCATGATGCTACAGACAAGCTCATAGATAATCTGGAAAAACTATTGGATAAAAAATAGAGTTTCCAGCAGGCATAAGATTTTAAAGTCCTTTTTTTATTATATTCTTACTTGTTTGATACTAGTTAATTAGCGCAAAGGGGGGAAGAGCTAAATGGACGTAGAAGAACAAATTAAAGTATTCCGGGAATTCATTGAGCAGAATTATCTTCCCCAGCTTTTGGAAGCAGTTAGAAAAGGCCAAAATTATTTAGTTTTAGATTTCTCAGAGCTGATCAAGTTTAATACAGAAATTACGGAAGAAATCCTGGAAAGTCCGGAAGAGCTGCTTAAAGCCGCAGAACTAACCATCAAAGAGTTTGATCTACCTCAAAAAGTAACTAAATTTAATGTCAGATTAAAAAATCTTCCTGAATCCCAAAAGATTAGGATTAGTGATATCCGCAGTAAGCATCTAAACAAATTCATCTGGAGCGAGGGTATTGTGCGCCAGAAGTCTGATGTCCGGCCCCATGTTACTGCCGCTAAATTTGAATGTCCTTCCTGTGGAAATATTCTGAATATTTTGCAATTAGACAAAAAATACAAAGAGCCGAGCAGGTGCGGCTGTGGAAGAAAAGGCAAATTCAAAGAAATATCTAAAGAGTTAGTGGACGGACAGGGTTTAGTGCTGGAAGAGTCTCCAGATGACCTGGACGGCAGCCAACCGAAGAGAATTAATGTCTTTTTGAAAGATGATTTAGTTTCACCTTTCTCGGAGAGAAGGACCAGTCCGGGCTCTCGAGTAAAATTATGCGGTTGGGTAGTAGAAGTACCCATCACCCTAAAAACCGGGGGTCAGGCGACTAAATATGATTTAATCATTGAAGCTAATAATATCGAGCCGATAGAGGATGATTTTACGGAATTAAATATTACCGAAAAAGAAGAAGAACAAATCAAAGAGATTGCTAAATCTCCTAATGTAATTTCCAATCTAGGAAAAAGTATTGCGCCTTCTATCTATGGTCATGATAAGATCAAAGAGGCTTTAGCTCTGCAATTAGCGGGTGGATGTAGGAAGGTTAGACCGGATGGGGTAACCACTAGGGGAGATATACATATGCTTCTTATCGGCGATCCAGGTAGCGGTAAATCACAGATTCTGAAAAGAATCTTTAAAGTCGCGCCGAGATCAAGATTTACCAGCGGTAAGGGAGCAAGTGCGGCAGGATTAACTGCTTCAGTAGTTAAAGATGAATTCTTGGGCGGCTGGAGCTTAGAAGCAGGAACTTTAGTCCTAGCCAATCGAGGATTTGCCATCATTGATGAGATGGATAAGATGAATAAAGATGATCGTTCTGCTTTACATGAAGCTTTAGAACAGCAAAGTGTAAGTATCTCTAAAGCAAACATCCAAGCTACTTTGCGCTGTGAAACTACCGTACTGGCAGCAGCCAACCCTAAATTTGGCAGATTTGATCCCTATGGAATTGTTGCAGAACAGATTGATCTACCTCCCACTTTGATCAACAGGTTTGACTTAATCTTTCCGATAAAAGATCTGCCTAACCGAGAGAAAGATGAGGAAACTGCTTCTTTCATCCTTAACTTGCATAAAGATCCGGATTCAGCTATTTCTGAAATTGATACTACCCTCTTAAAAAAATATTTTGCTTATATCCGCCAAAAAATCAATCCCAAGATGACCGATGCGGCCATCGAAGAATTAAAAGATTATTATATCACCATGCGCAATTCGGGTACTTCAGAAGAGTCGGGAATGAAAAGTATTCCCATTACGGCCAGACAATTAGAAGCTTTAGTCCGGCTATCAGAAGCGGCAGCGAAGGTAAGATTAGCGAAAACAGTGACTAAAAAAGATGCCCAAAAAGCGATTGAATTGATTGATTATTGCCTGAACCAAATCGCTAAAGATAAAGATACGGGTAGAATAGATATTGATAGGATTAGTAGCACAATCAGTGCCAGCCAAAGAAGCGGAATCGGATTAATCAAAGAGATCATCTCTTCATTGGAAGAGCAGATGGGCACGAAAATGATTTCCGTAGATAATATCGTAGAAGCAGCCAAAGAAAAAAATCTTTCCAAAGAACAGGTGGAAGATTTCTTTGGAAAATTGAAACGTTCAGGAGACATTTTTGAGCCAAAACGAGGATTCATCCAAAGACTTTAAGATGGAAGAAAAAAAAACATTTTCCAGGCAGATTGCAGTTAAAACTACTTTCAGCGAGCTGTTAGAGGGAGAATATGTTAAAGAGGAAGAACAAAATCCTAATTACTTATTAACCAAAAGTGGGGAGAAGATTTATCGTCTGAATGCTTTAGGAGTAATTCTAGGAAAAGAAAAATTGGGGGAAATTCAAAATTTTTATCTTGATGATGGAACGGGAAAGATAATTTTAAGATCTTTTGAAGCTAATCCTCAATGGGAAGCTTTAGAGGTAGGAGATACAATTTTAGTGCTGGGAAAATTAAGAGTGTATAATCAAGAAAAATATATTTCTCCAGAAATCGTCAAAAAAATTGATCCCCTCTGGCTGAAAGTTCGGTCTTTAGAATTGAAAGAATTATTTTTGGATAAAAAAGAGATTAAAGTAGAAGCAGAGGAGATTCCAATTAAAGAGATTGTCTCTGCTAATGAATCTTCTGAAGAAGAATTAATCGGAGAAGATGAAATTGTGATGGATGAAAAGCTGGAGATGCTTCCTTTAGAAAAAGTTAAACATTTAATTAAAGAATTGGATCAGGGTTCGGGAGTATTAATCGAAGAATTGATTTCTAAATCTTCTCTCAATGAAACTGAACAGATCATTGAGAAGATGTTAGAGAAAGGGGATATCTTTCAGAACCTACCAGGAAGGGTGAAAGTGTTGTGAATTAGGATTAATGATAAAAATAAAAAAGTTATTTAATTAAAAATTGCATTTAACAAAAATAATCGAAAAGCATTCAAAACATCAGCGGAGTGATATAAACTTCCACTAAAGCGGCAGCAATCAAGAAGCCTACGCTTAATAAAACCAAATCTAAAGCGTCAATCAAGACTTTATCTTCTTTGAGGTTATGCTTGATCAAAGCGATAGAAATTATTCCTCCAGCCAATCCGGCAATAAAATAGGAACTCATCTCCAAAATACCATGAGTCATATAGCGCAAAAAGCTGAAAGAGGCAGCGCTGAAATAACTGCTTAAGGTAGGGATACCTACTAAGCTAGCACCTTTAGCTAATTCTGTCTTAAAGAAATTGCCCATAGCGGTAGCTACTACTGAGGCATTCCAGGTTAAGATAAAAATCGCCCCGGTACCATAAACAAAAGAAAAGATCAGGCAGAAGAAAAGTACTTTTAAATTATTGAAAATTATTCTAGTGAATAAGTCTAATTTGGTTAAATTACCTTGGACCACATTATTAGTATTAAGAATAGCTTTTTCCTGTAATGAGAATACGGTAGAAACCATCTCTGAAGGCAGGAAAACATAAGATAAGACCAAAGCGAAAGTCATGCCTAAAAATAAAAAAATTAGATAGATTAAGACTTTAGTATGCTCTTTCAATAAAGTCCATTCTTTATCATATTTTAAATCTAATTCTTCTTCGTTTTTAATGGTAGTATAAAATAATGGAACAATGGCTAGAACAATCAGAAATACGGTCAAAAGGCCGGAAACTTCTCTAAAGACAATATAAGACAAAGCTAAACCTACAAAAGCATAGACAAAGCCGGCTAAAAACATCTCCCAGGGCTTTTTTTTAACTGCAAAAGGATTGAATAAAGATTCCAAAACCATAAAATTGAGTAAATAAGCTGATTATTTAAACATTTCTTTAATTATTGAATTTACTACCCACCCCTTGATTGCAGATGGAAAATGAGGATAAGAAAAATTTGATGAAAAAACAATAAAAACAGTTAATAATATACTTTTAAAATGAATTTAATCGAAAAGCTAAAGAAATTGATTTTTAAAGTGGAAGATCAAAAAATTAATCTTTGATTGAAGATTATACTTCTTTTCTTATGGAACTTTTTAAAATTATAAAATAGCTTAAAATTAAATTAAGAACAACCAAAAAAGTTAAATGCAATCAGAAAGGTCTATTAAAAAAGTGATTCTTTTATGAAATAAAGCTGAAACAAAATTAAATGATTATTTTTAAGTTTAATTTAAGTTTAATTTAAGTTTAATTTAAATTAATCTTATCTTAATTCATTAAAAATTAGGGTTGGTTAATTTTTATTAATAAATAAAAAGTAATTTAATTATTATTTTTAAAGTAATAATAATAATAATAATAAAGCTTATTAATAATATATATTTGTTTCAATATAGAAAAGAAAGATATCATTTAACAAAAAAGAATTATAAAATTAAAATGGTTTTTAATGAATAAAAAAATAAAGCAAATAAATTATCGATTAGATTATAATCAATATTTAATCAATATTTATTAATATATAATAAGTAGAAGAAGAAAAATGAGTTCAAAAAAAGATAAAGAAGAAGAGATAAAATCTTATTTAAATCTTATTTAATAGATAGTTATTTATAATAGTTCCATCTGCAATCAACCTATGGTTTGCGATTTATACTTCCCATCTTCAAATTGTTTATATATTACCCTCACTCTGAATTAAATAGCTTTGAAATAGCTTCAATTGGATCTATATCCAGAAGATCTAAATCAAGTTAAAATTATGATTTAATCATATTTCCATCGGAAAGGAGGGGGTCAGATGGTGCAAATAAACACCTTTTTTGAGAATTATTTGAAGAAAGAATCTTTATTTTTGGATAAAACTTATTTATTATCCAGCTATCTTCCCGAAAAAGTCTTGTATCGAGAAGAACAGCTGCAGGAAGTGGCTAATATCTTAGCTCCAGCTTTAAAATTGGAAAAACCTTCTAATCTGTTTATTTATGGCAAAACCGGTACAGGAAAGACTCTTTCAGTAAAACATATCTTAAATTCTATGGCTGAAATTGCTAAACAAAATAATTTAGCTCTAAAAACGATTTATCTTAATTGTAAATTAAAAAGAGTGGCAGATACGGAATATCGTTTAATTGCCCAATTAATCAAAGAATTGGGTAAAGAAATTCCTTCTACCGGTTTGCCTACCGATGAAGTTTATACTATTTTTTATAGTTTATTGGATCAGGAAAAACAAACCATCTTATTAGTTTTAGATGAAATTGATCAATTAACTAAAAAGATTGGAGATGAAATTTTATATAACTTAACTAGGATTAATTCGGAATTAAAAAAGTCTCAAATCTGTTTGGTAGGAATTTCCAATAATCTGGTTTTTTCTGAGAATCTTGATCCGCGAGTAAAAAGTAGTTTGTCTGAAGAGGAATTAATTTTTCCACCTTATAATGCTTTGCAGATTAAAGAAATTTTAAAAGAGCGGGCTGAAAAAGCTTTCAAAGAAAATGTAATTCAATCTGGAGTGATTGAAAAATGTTCTGCTTATGCGGCCAGAGAACATGGAGATGTGCGCAGAGCGATTGATTTATTGCGAGTAGCCGGAGAAATTGCAGAAAGATCAGGTTCATTATCTTTAGAAATTGTTCATTTGGATGAAGCGGAAAAGAAAGTGGAAGCAGATAAGATTCTTAACGCGGTGATTAACCAGCCGAAACAGTTCCAGAATGTACTTTATTCTATCATGCTAATCTCTCCCCAAAAAAATCAATTTTATACCGGAGAAATTTATGAGGTTTACAAAAATATCTGCAAGCAGACTAAATTTAATATTCTTACTCAACGAAGAGTATCTGATATTCTGGCGGAGATGGACATGTTGGGAATTATCAATGCTAAAATTATTTCTAAAGGCAGATATGGAAGAACTAGAGAAGTTTCTTTATCTCTTGAAGAAAATTTACTGGCTAAGTTAAAAGAGGTTTTGGAAAAGTCGTTGCAATTAAGCTCTTAAACGAGATTTATTTCAAAAGAATAAATTTCCAAATAAATTTAATCAATATTTTCAAAAATGTTTTCAAAATGGAATTAACCAAAGAATTAGTAGAAAAGATGTTTGAACGAGGAATATTACTTAATGCCGATTTAAAAGAGATTAGTGATAATCTTCTGGCTAAACTAGAAATTGAAGAAGATCTAATCGTGCTTAATGCTGATTATGCAGAAGTAATCCAAGGCCAGACCTCTTTAGTGGATTGGTATGAATTGGATCATTCTAGAGTTTTAGCAGAGAAAGAAAAAGATCTAGATTTGTATCAGAACCAGCTGCAGCATCTGCGCAGCTCTGATCTGATTATAACCAGTCCGCCTCTTAAAATTAAGTCCGAGATCAAAAGTTTGGAATTAGAATTGAACCGAGAAAAAGAGGCTATTTCCGAAAATTTGGATCCTACTATTCTTAATACGAAGAAAAATATTAAAACTGATCTTAATCCCAATTCTTTTAATTTTTCCTCTGCAAATAATTCTTCGATGGAAATTGTTCTTTCTTACGAGAATAAGCCCAGAAAGTATGCCGTGAAAGATTTTGTAAATATTTTTGTAACCCGCTATCGTTTTTTAGAAAGCCTGTTAAGAAATCGTCAGGAATTAAGGGGGACTTTAAGCATCAATCGGGTACTGGAAAAAAAAGAAAAAGAAAATGTTTCTATTATCGGGATGGTGGAGGAAGTTTCTACCACTAAAAGCGGCCATTTAGTTTTTAATTTAGAAGATCTTACCGGTAAAATAAAAGTGTTAGTCTCTAAAAATAATAAAGAATTATTCAATCAAGGCAAGGAATTAGTTCCGGATGAAGTTATTGGTATCAATGGGATGAGCAGCGATAAAATTATCTTTGCAGAAAGAATAGTTTGGCCAGATTTTCCGGAACTGCCTGAACTGAAGAAAAGTCCTTTGGAAGAATATGCCTTGTTTATTTCGGACATTCATGTAGGTTCGAAAATGTTTCTGAAACAGGAGTTCCTGAAGTTTCTACGCTGGCTGAGAGGAGAGACGGGAACAGAGGCGCAAAAAGCGCTAGCCCAAAAAGTAAAATATTTAGTTATTGCCGGAGATTTGGTAGATGGGATCGGAATTTATCCTTCCCAAGAAGAGGAATTAGAAATCAATGATATCACTAAACAATATCAAGAATTTGTAGAATTAATAAAACAAGTTCCTTTAGATAAACAGATCATCGTCTGCCCGGGAAATCACGATTTAGTGCATCTGGCTGAACCTCAACCTAAATTCTATAAAGAATTTTCGGCCTGCCTTTCCGAAGTGCCCAATCTAACTTTAATTACTAATCCAGGAATGATTAATATTGGTAAGACCAAGAATTTTTCTGGATTTAATGTTCTAGTTTATCACGGCTACAGTTTTGATTATTATGTTAATAATGTAGAACCAATCAGAAATAATGGGGGATACACCCGGGCGGATTTAATCATGCAATTTTTACTGAAACGGAGGCATTTAGCTCCCTCGTTTCAATCTACCCCTTATTTTCCAGCTCATGCAGAAGATCCTTTATTGATCAAGAAAATTCCAGATATTTTCATTACAGGCCATATCCATTATTGCAAGGTAGCTAATCATAAAGGAGTGACTTTAATCAGCGGCAGCTGTTGGCAGTCAAAGACCGCTTTTCAGGAAAAGATGGGTCATGAGCCTGAACCGGGAAGAGTACCTATAGTTAATCTTCAGACTCGAGAGATAAAAATATTAAAATTTGTTTAGACCTAAATTTAGGTTTAATAATAGATCTAAAAAGAATTAAAATTAATTTAAAATGGAAGCTTCAAAATCAATCAAAAAATATTTTCAGAAGTTGAATGAAGAAGTAGCTAGAAATTACCTTCTTGCGGAGGCAGCCCATAAAAAAGGGATTGATCCTGATGAGGTAGTACCCATCCCGCTAGCTAATAATATGGCCGAACGAGTAGTGGGCTTAATTTCAGTAGTAGCTCCCCAGATAATTAATAGTAAAGTTACGGAAAGAATCTTGGAATTGGAAAAAGAGTATGGGATGTTAGACTGGCGGGTAGGATTCAAAGTCGCAGAGGAAGTAGCCCAAGGAAAATTATGCCCATTTGAAACTAAATTAGAAGCTTTAGAGGTAGGAATCCGTACCGGATTTGCTTATTTAACTTTAGGAATTGTCTCCGCACCTTTAGAAGGTTTTATCGGATTGAAAATTAAAAAACGTCATGACGGAAAAGAATATTTTGCTTTGCAATATGCCGGACCGATCAGGGCTGCGGGAGGTACTGCGGCCTCAGTTTCGGTAATCTTAAGCGATTATGTGCGAGTAAAGATGGGCTATGCCCCCTATGATCCAGATGAGGCAGAAATTAATCGTTGTGATAGTGAGATTCATGATTATCATGAACGGGTGACCAACTTACAATATCATCCTTCAGAAAAAGAAGTTAAATTCATGGTCAGCCATCTTCCCGTTGAGGTTGATGGTGATCCTACCGAAAAATTAGAAGTTTCTAACTATAAAGACCTTCCCAGAATCGAGACTAATCTGATCCGGGGGGGGATGGCCTTAGTTATGGCCGAAGGTTTATGCCAGAAAACTCCCAAACTCTGGAAAAGGCTTTCTAAATGGGGAGAAGAATTCGGGTTAGGACATTGGAAATTCTTAGCAGATTTCATTAAATTAAAAGAATCGTTACATACTACTAAAGTTCAAGTCACCGAATTAGGAGAGAAAAAGAAAGTCAAACCTAATACTACCTATATTATGGATTTAGTAGCAGGAAGACCGATCTTAACTCATCCTCTTGCTGCTGGCGGATTTAGGCTGCGTTACGGAAGGACCAGAATGACTGGCTTTTCAGCTTCTGCCCTGCATCCAGCAACTTTAGTGGTCTTAGATAAATATATCGCTATCGGTACTCAGATTAAAGTTGAACGTCCGGGAAAAGCTAGTGTAGTAACGGTCTGTGATAGTTTAGAGGGTCCGATAGTTTTGTTAGAAAATGGTTCAGTACTACAGTTAGAGTCAGAAAGCAAGGCTAAAGAATACTTATCTCAGATTAAAGAAGTTTTATTTTTAGGGGATATCCTCTTTAATTATGGCGACTTCTCTGAAAACGGCCAAGATTTAGTGCCGGCAGGATACTGTCCGGAATGGTGGGCTTTAGAGGTGGAAAAGGCTACAAATACTTTGTTTGAGACTGAACCGTTGAAGAAAGCTGCAGAATTGCTCCATCTAGAAGAGAATCGTTTGGTCGAATTAGTGAATAAACCCCTCATCCATTTTCCCGAATGGAATGAAGCTTTAACTCTAAGTAAAAAATTGAAAGTCTCTTTGCATCCAGATTATACTTTTTATTGGAAATTAGTTTCCGGAGAGGAAATTTTAAATCTAAGAGTCTGGCTTCAGGAAGGAAAAATTAAGTCGGATGAGAAAGGTATTGAAAAAATTATTTTACCTTATTATGAAAAAAACGAGGCACATCTAAGAGTTAAAACTACTTTAGAGAATATGGGTGTTGCTCATCAGATCATTAATAAAGATAATTTAGTTTTAGCCAGAAAAGAAGCGAATATTCTAGCTTTATGTTTTGATTTTAAAGATCAAAAGGGGATGGAATCAATTAACTTAACTCCGGAAGCAGTAGCTAAGAAAGAGGGATTGGAAATTATTAATTCTTTAAGCAGTATTTCAATTAAAGACAAAGCAGGAACTTTTATCGGTGCGCGTATGGGCAGGCCGGAAAAAGCTAAAATGCGCAGCCTTACCGGTAGTCCCCAGGTAATGTTTCCAGTAGGCGAGGAAGGAGATCGCCTAAGAAGTTTTCAGTCTGCTTTATTAGCGGGAAAGATTCGCAGTGCCTTTCCCAATTTTTATTGTCTGAAATGCCAAAAGGAGATGATCTATCCGCTCTGTGAAGAGTGCGGAGAGAAGTGCGAGAAGAGATATTATTGCCGTTTTTGTGGAGATCTAAACAAAGATAGCTGCAGGCATGGGAAAGCCAACGCCTACAAACAGAAAGATTTGGACATCGCTTATTATTTTGAGAAGGCTAAAGCGCGTATCGGTGAAAAATTGCATCCAGACTTGATTAAAGGGGTGCGGGGAACTTCTAACAAAGGGCATATCACCGAACATCTGGCTAAAGGTATTCTTCGAGCCAAGCATGACCTTTATGTGAATAAAGATGGAACTACCCGTTACGATTGTACCGAAATGCCCATAACCCATTTCAAACCTAAAGAGATAAAGACTTCCATAGCTAAATTGAAAGAATTAGGATATGACTTAGATTTTAAGGGGAAAGAATTGGTTGAGGAGAATCAGATCTTAGAACTTAAACCTCAAGATATCATTCTGCCCGGATTTGATTCATTAGATGATTCTGCCCCGAAAGTCTTGACCAGAGTGGCTAATTTTATAGATGAGCTTTTAGTTAAGTTTTATGGATTGGAACCGTTTTATAATCTGAAAGCTGAAGAAGATTTAGTTGGACATTTAGTGATCGGTCTAGCCCCTCATATTTCTGCTGGATTGGTGGGAAGAATTATTGGTTTTTCTGAAACACAAGGCTTATTGGCCCACCCCATGTACCATGCGGGAATGCGTCGGGACTGCGACGGCGATGAAGCCGGGGTAATGTTATTAATGGATGCGTTATTAAACTTTTCTCGACAGTATCTCCCGGAAAGGAGAGGGGCGAAAACAATGGATAGTCCTTTAGTACTAACCTCTACTTTATATCCTTCTGAGGTTGACGATCAGGTGCATGGAATTGATGTAGTTTGGAAATATCCCCTAGAGTTTTATGAAGCTTCTCTGGAGATGAAAAAGCCTTGGGAAGTGGTCTATAACGGAGGAAAGAAGATAGAACAGCTGGGAAGCAGGTTAGGAAAAGAATTGCAATATGAACAATTTGGCTATACTCATGAAGTGGATAATTTTAATCGGGGAGTGTTATGCTCTGCCTACAAGATATTGCCGACAATGGAAGAGAAACTGTTCGGCCAGATGGAGATTGCCAGAAAAGTCCGGGCAGTAGATATGGATGACGTAGCGAAATTAGTGATCCAAAAACATTTTCTGAAAGATATCCGCGGGAACTTGAAGAAATTTTCTGCCCAGCAGTTCCGCTGCGGAAAATGCAATATTAAATATCGCCGACCCCCTTTATCCGGGAAATGCACTGAGTGCAACGGCAAACTTATTTTTACCATCTCTGAAGGTTCAGTAATTAAATATCTTGGCCCTTCGATGCAGTTGGTAGAAAAGTATGAATTTTCTCCCTATCTAAAGCAGGTCTTGAATTTGTTAAAATTAAATGTAGATAATGTTTTTGGAAAAGAAAAAGAGAAACAGGTGGGATTAGGAAGTTTCTCTAGCTAAGAATATTTTATTCACTAACCACAGCTTCTGCATGTTTGACTCCTTTGATGGTAAGAATTTTATCTTTATCTACAAGACCAGACTTGATTCCGAGAGATACAGCCTTTTCTCCGGTAAGATGGAGCAGATAGGAACTCTTAAACATTTCTTGGATCTCTGATTCTTTTTTTTCCTGGCCTTGATAAAATTTAGCGGTTAAATCCAATTGCTTTTTTCCCTCTTCGAATTTTTTTCCAATCAGTTCAGAATCAGTTACAATGAGCAAAATTCCAGAAGAGGTTTCTTTTCGATTAATGATCATCTTGGTTCAGGCTTAGTGTTTGTTTCTAGGATCAGATTAAACTCTTTACCGGCTTTTTAACCCCGCAGGCCATACAGCGCAAATAAGTGATATCTTTCTCTTCCATTAATTTAGTGTCGGGCTTATGACATTCCGAGCAGAGCACAAATTCAGAAACGTACTTTTTAACTTTTTTGTTGATGTTGACTGCAGAAACTTTTGTTCCTAAAATCACTAAATCTCCGACTATTTTTCCGGGAGTGGCTAGTTCCCTTAAAAGATACTTTAAGAGATGGTCTAGATCCCTTCTGAGATCTTTAGCGATCTTCTGGAGATTGACTAAAACGGTCTTGTTTCCTTCCAGATGGCCTTTGATTTTCTCTAAGACAAAGCGGTCTCCGCCAGTAATATTTTCAGGTAATTCTTCTTCTGCTTTTTTGAGTAAAGCTTCGTAATCGTCCATGGGGCTTTTATTTAGGGATTATTTTATAAAGGTTTAGGCTAATTTTCATCTGATGAAGGTACTGCTCCAGACCTGTTGCGGGATCTGTAGTTTAGGTTATTTAGAGCTGATGAAAGAGCACCAGGTAACTTTATTCTTTTACAATCCTAATATTTATCCGGTAGAGGAATACTTGAATAGAAAGGAAACGGTCCAAAAAGTAGTTGAAAAGTTTAATTTTCTTTTTCTGGAAGGGCGCAATAATACCCCAGATTGGTTTAAAGCGGTTAAGGGATTGGAAGCAGATCCGGAGAACGGAAAAAGATGTTGGGTCTGTTTTGAATTTAGATTAAGAGAGACTGCTAAGATGGCCAAAGAGCAAGGTTTTGGAGCTTTTTCTACTACTTTAAATCTCAGCCCGTATAAAGATGTTGATTTTATCAATCAGAAAGGAAGAGAATTAGCTCAAGAGTTCGGGGTGAAATATTTAGAGTTTGGTTTAAGTAGAGATGAGCGGTTCAGGCTTTCCCGGGAAGCGCAGCAGAGAGCGAAACCATTGCAATTATATCATCAGAAATATTGCGGGTGCGTTTATTCAATAAGTCAGAAATAAATAATCTCTGAAATCCAACGATACTCTTATTAATTCTAACTTCTTTCTTGGTGCTATGAAAAGCGAAAACTGGTGGTGGGGACGTTCTGCCAGCGTGGACCTGCATGGCTGCGATCATGAGCTGGTCAAAGATCCGAAAACTATTAAAAAGTTTGTGCGAGCTTTAGCCAAAGCAATCAAGATGAAGCGGGTAGGACCGCCGATAATCATGCGTTTGGGTCATGGGAAATTAAGAGGATATTCCATGATGCAGTTGATCGAAACTTCTACCATTATCGCTCATCTGGATGAGAAAGGTAATCGGGCTTTCATTGATGTTTTCAGCTGTAAGCAGTTCAATCCTAAAATAGTAGCTAAATTCTGTCAGAAATTCTTTAAAGCTAAAAATTTCTCTACTTATGTGGAGGAGAGGCTCTAGATAAAATTAGGCTGGAGAAGAGCAAAACGTTTATATACCTTTAAATAAATATCAAATAAATCATAATCAAAAAAGAGGTGAATAGAAAATGCCCGGATTGGAATTAGCGGAAGTGATTTTAGCGGTAATTATTGGAACTTTAGCGGCAATAGTTTATTCTTTAAGAGTGTTGATTCTGGTAGAACGCAGAGTAGCAGGAATGGAGATGAACATTCAGAAACTAACCCAAAAAGTTCTAAAAGAAGAAGGCGTGATTGAAAGAGCAATAAAAAGAAAGAGATAATTTTTATCTTTTCTTTTTTACATTTTTTAGTTTTCTTTTTATTCTGATTTTAATTTTGATAGCTTTCTTTTTGGATTTTACCTTAATCTTACGCAAGACTTTTTTCTCGGTTTCTAGGTCTTCTTCAATACCTTCGATCTGTTTCTTAATCCCGATGACATTATTTTCACTATCTTGATGAATTAGCTCTCCGCATTCAGGGCAGTGGAACTCATAGTCCATCCCCTGATCGAAATTTAATCTGACACATCTTTTCGGGCAGACGTAAAAGAGCTCTTTTTGCTCTTCTAATAATTTCTCTTTAAGTTTGATCAGAAGTTCTTTTTTATGCTTGTAATACATGAACTTAACATTATCCCCCAATAAAGTCCAATAATAGATGTACCAGCCTTTTTCTTTGTCTTTCTTTCTGGTAAAACCGACTAGGTTATGATTGTACATCAGATAGAGCATTTTTCGGACAATCTTGATGTCTTTCTTACTTTTTTTGGCTAGATCAAATTCGGAGATATTAGGTTGGACGTAAAGAAGCTTGATTAAGGGTAAACCATCTTCTCCAGTTAAGGGTAGGATAATTTCTTCAATCTTGTTGCGAGTCATTCGGAGAACCATAGATTATTCTAGCTCCTCTATCTTTTAAAACTTTCGGTTTTATTACTAAGATGAAGTAGTTCTTCAGTATTTAATAGAAAACGAGATAAGTTTTAAATTCATTACGTCGTTTTCTAAATAGTAAATGACATAGCGTTCTGTAACATAACTTTTGTCATTTACTATAACCCTAATTCTGAGGTTTATTCATCTCAATCAGCTCTTCTTTGGTCAATCCTCTTCTTTTAGCTAATTCTACTGAAGCGCCAAAGTTAACTCCGGTATTTTCCAGATCTTCTATCAGCCAGCTACACTAGGCGAGTCGTAGGTCTGGGGGACACGCACTACGTTTGGTCCCCCTTATTATTGGAATTATCTGTTTCAATAAGTTCTTCTTTGGTCAATCCTCTTCTTTTAGCTAATTCTACTGAAGCGCCAAAGTTAACTCCGGTATTTTCCAGATCTTCTATCATTAAGAAATACCATTCTTCTCCGGCAAATTTAATTCCGATCCAGGCTTCGGCCCCAAAATTTTGTGAAAAAGTCTTTAGTTGTTCCAACTCTTCTGGAGGGAAATACTTATTTTTATCTTTGGTGACTTTACATTCGATAGCTAATCTGCGTATGGCATTGCCGGCTAAGATATCTGGGGAGGGATATTTCATCGAGCCGGAACCAGCGCTTCTAATGGCTGACCAGCCATGATCATTCAAGAAATGGATCAATTCTCTTTCTCCAGCGGTGCCTTTGGCTTTAGTGTTCATTTGAAATTATAATAAGCTAATAGGAATTCATACTGAAATCTTCATAAAATCTTCTGCGATAATAGTATTGTCAAAATAAGTTCTGGCTTCAGAAACAATTTCAGAAGTACTTTTGTACCTAGGGCTAAGATGAGTGATGATCAGTTTCTGGGCATTATTTTCTGAAGCTAATAAAGCAGCATCTTTTACAGTAAGATGCATATATTTCTTAGTCTTTTCTTCGATATCGCTGAGATGAGTTCCTTCGGAAATGAGCAGGTCTGAATCCTGAGCAAGCTTATTCGCTCCTTCGCAAGGTAAAGTATCCGCAACATAACTTATTTTTTTACCTTTTATTACATAGCCTACGTCTTCTGGTTTAATCTTTTTTCCCAGATGTTGAACAGTTTCTCCTAACTGTAATTTACCTAAGATTGGCCCTTCTTTTAACCCCATCTTTTTAGCTTTGGCTAAGTCGATCCTTAAGCGGTCTTTCTCTTTAAAGCTGAAACCGATACAAGGAGCAGAATGTTTCAGGGGCTGAGCTTCCAACTGGAAATCTTCATTCTCAAAAAAGAGGCCTTTTTCTACTTCTTTCACTTCAAATTCGATGATATCATTAGCAGCAAAAGATTTGAACAAGTGGTTAAGATATTCTTTTGAACCTTTTGGACCGTAAAGATATAATTTTTTAGCGTACTGATCTGCGCCCATAGAACTCATCAAACCAGCCAGGCCGAAAACATGATCTCCATGCCAATGGCTGATCAAAATTCGGGTAATTTTTGCTGGCTTAATTCCAGCAATGCGCATCTGTCTTTGGATATTTTCACCGCAGTCAAAGAGAATATTTTCTTCTTTATAATGGAGCAGGAAACTAGGATGATTCCTATTTTTAGTAGGCTGCATACAGGAAGTTCCTAAGAAGGTTATGTCGATCATATTCCTAATACTTTTTCCAGTTCTTTTAAATCTTTCATTTTTGGATGGAAATCGCGGGTATTTTTGCGATCAATCAGGACAGCATTCATTCCCAGACGTTTTGCTGGAATAATGTCGCTTTGGATACTATCTCCAACTAAAATACAATCATTAACATCTAAATTCATCTCGCTAAGAACATGTTTTAAGAAATTCTTGTCAGTCTTGATTACCCCTAATTCGTAAGATAAGAAAATTCGATCGAAATAAGATTTTAATTCAAATTTGTCTAAAACTTTATTGATGGAAAAGCAGTCAGTGTTGGAAATCAAGATTAGTTTATACTTTTCTTTTAATTGGCCGAGGATTTCTTTAACTTCAGGATAGGGTTGGGCCAACATCCAGGACTTGTTCCATAAGCCTACTAGCTGTTCGATTTTATCTTCATCTGGAGAGACAGAAAATTCTGCACAGACCTTGAGGAAAGCTTCTTTTAAATCAGTAAATTTTGAGGTCATCAGGGCCTGTTCCATCCTGACCACATATTCGGAAAAGGGCAGATCTATCTCTAAAATGTTCTTTACCTGCTTGATGGGGCTCCAGATACCATTTTCAGCCAGAGTACCCCAAAAATCGAATAATATTGCTTTGACCATATTTAATCTACCTTTCAGTAATATACGTGCGGACTTTAATTTTTGACCATCTGATTCAAAGTCCGTCCTATATAGTGACGGATACTGATAGTTTAATTATTTATGTCCGTCACTATAATTAGTCCTCTGACTATAAATATTTTACTAAAGAATTGCCCCTAACTCGAAAATAACCACTAAATATTTAAATTCGAGGCGGTTCTCTTTTGAGCATGGCCACTTTAACCATCGAACAAAAATTAGCTTTAATCAAGCGGAACACTCAAGAGATCATTACTGAAGAAGAACTTTTAGAGCTGTTAAAAAAGAAAAAACAGCCGGCAGTGTATATCGGCACAGCTATTACCGGAAAGCCTCATATCGGATATTATATGTGGGTCTTGAAATTAGCAGATTTTCTTAAAGCCGGTTTTAAGGTTAAATTATTGCTGGCAGATATTCATGGAGCTTTAGATAATTGCCCTTGGGATGTTTTAGAGAGGCGTTACACTTATTATGCAGAAACCATCCCTTTAATGTTTAAATCTATCGGAGCAGATATTAAGAATTTTGAGGTAGTCAAAGGCTCAGATTTTCAGCTGAAACGAGAATATATGCTTGATGTTTTAAAAATGTCTACTTTTACTTCCATCAATGAGGCCAAACGGGCAGCTTCAGAAGTGGTTAAGTTCGGAGACAATCCTAAATTGAGCGGCTTGATTTACCCTTTGATGCAATCTTTGGATGAGGAATATTTAGGGGTGGATATTCAATATGGGGGAGTAGACCAAAGGAAAATCTTAATGTTTGCACGGGAAAATTTACCCTTACTAAACTATAAACCCAGAATAGAGGTGATGACGCCACTGATTCCGGGCCTGATCGGGAAGAAAATGTCTGCTTCAGACCCGCATTCGAAAGTAGATCTGTTGGATGATGAAAAGACTGTAGAAGAAAAATTAAAGAAAGCCTATTGTGAAGCTGGAGTGGTAGAAGATAATGGGGTGCTGGCTTTCCTGAAGTATATTATCATGACCCTGAAGAAAGATCGGGGAGAAAAATTTGTAGTGGAGAGACCGGCAAAATGGGGCGGGAATCTAGAATTTTCTGATTATGAAGAAATCGAGAAGATGTTTATTAAACAAGAGCTGCATCCTCTGGATTTGAAATTAGCTTTAGCTCGGGAGATAAATTCTTTGCTGAAAGTTTTTCGGGAGAATAAAGAGAGATTAGAGAAGCTGGGGAAAGCAGGGTATAGTTAAGCTCTTTCTTGGTGGATTCTGAAAGATAGAAATTATTATAAAGTAATCAAATAAAATTTACCCCATGAACAGATTAATCTATAATGATTATTATTCTGGATTTTATGATGAAAATAATTTTCCTCCATTTATGGATTCTTGGGCAGGTGCAGAACGAGTTAATTCTTTCACTCTTGCTCCTACAGAATATTCTTCTGGAGAGAAAGGTATGGCTTGCGTATACCATATCCAACCACAAGAAGTGACTTTAATCTTTAAAGCGGTTACGACCGTGAAAAAGATGGGTGGTGAAACTGTAAGGCAGGCCTCCATTAGACTTTGTGGACGAGATGACCAAATGGGTGAAGTAGAAAAGATTATTTTAGATGCAGAAAAAACTTTTGTTAAAATATAATTTTATAGGAAGATTATTTAGGGCGCAGGAATTTCTTATTTCCCTTCTACAATGACCCAAGTGTAATGCTTAAAATATTTGTCTACTACTCGTTTAACGTCAGAAAGGGTCACTTTCTTAATCTGCTGGACATATTCGTACATCTTCTGGGCATGATTAATCTGCTCCCAAAAAACTAATTGGTCAGCTACTTTCTGGGGATCTTCCACTTCCAATAAATAATCCCCTTCGATATAATCTTTAGCTTCCTGAAGATCTTTTGGGTTAAGCTTTCTTAATTTTTTCAGTTCGCTTAGTACGGTGCTCTTGACAATCTGCAATTTTTTCTTGTCTACGGTAGCGTAAACTGCAAAATAGCCAAAAGTATGATCATTTAGATTTTGGGTGCCTACATCATAGGCAAGGCCTTTCTTAGCCCTAATCTCAGTGAACATTCTTCCGCTCTGGCCTCTTCCTAAAACTCCGTTGATGACATCTAAGACATAACTGTCAGGATGGTCCTTAGGAACAGTCTTGAATCCTAAAACTGTATAGGTACTCAGAATTTTTTTTTTTTCAGTTTTAGTTATATTCTTAGTTTGGTTTGGTTCTTTAATTGTTTTTACGGAAGGTAAACGGTTCTTATTCAATAAGAAATGTTTAAGCATCTCTTTCTTCCAGTCTTTTAGATCTCCTACGACAGAAATAATCATATTATTGGGAGAATAATAACGATGGAAATAGTTCAAGACTTTTTCTTGGGTTAGATTACGGATAACCTCTTTTTTTCCATAAACCGGATATTTGCTGGGATGATGAGTATACATAGTGCGCAGAAGCAAATCCCATTGGTAATATCTGGGTTCGTCATTGACTAAATCGATTTCTTTAATGACAATGTTTTTTTCTTTTTCTAACTCTTCTTTTTTAAAGAGCGGGTTTTTAATAATTTCAGCAAGAATTTCTACCGCTTTAGGATAATGTTTTTTTAAGACTTTAACATAAAAACAGGTGCGTTCGTTAGTAGTATAAGCATTAAATTCTCCCCCGATCTTCTCAATTTCATTAGAAAGTAACCAGTTGGTAGGATAGTTTTTAGTACCCTCAAAAAGCATATGTTCAATGAAATGGGAGAGGCCTTTCTCTTTATCTGTCTCTTGATTGCTGCCTACTTTAACCAAGACTTCTACTACTACGGCATTGCCCTTTTTCTCTTGAAATAAAAGGGTTAGGCCATTATCTAAGACCACCTTTTGCATGGTTAAAGCATATTTTTAGGGTTTATAAACCCTTCGTACTAGAGCGGAAAAGGCCTAACTATTTGTTTTGCGCAATATTCTTAAATAGTTCCAATGCGCCATAAAAGTTTCTGAAGCTGTAATCAACACAATGGTGTAACTCTGGATTTTTGAGCGCAATCCCAATCGGGAGTCCAACTTTAGCCCAAGCCCCACAATCATTCCCATTATCTCCAAAATAAGCGGTATTATCTGCGGTGGTCCCATAATGAAGCATTTGCTGATCTACATATCTCCCTTTATTCCAAAGGGGAACCTGCTGTTCACCGGTCCCAGTAAATCGGCCATTTTCTAGGTTAAGCACATTTGCAATGGCAAAGTCTAATCTTGCTTCTTGTAATACTCTATTCGCGACAATATCTACTCCGCTGCTCACTATCCCAGTACAGATTCCTTCCCGTTTCAAATAAGTGCAAAATTCTAAGAAGCCGGGGGTGTAGGGAGGAGGAAAGATCTGCTCTAAAATCGGTTGGACTTCTATTCCTTCTAGTAAGCGGCAATTCCCCTCAAACCATTCTTGATACAATTCTGGTCTGGGGTAATAATAATCTCTTCTCCTAACCCATTCTTCTTCTTTTCCTGCAGCAATACCAAGGGCATCCCAACTGGACTGGAAAGGGCCGTTAGTGTATTAAACTATAGTCCCATCTAAATCAAAAATGCACAGTTTAATCTGGTCGGACAAAGCCACATTAAAACCAGTTTTGATTGGGTTTATATTAATTTCTAGCCTTGAATAGATCTGGATAGAAAAAGGAAGAGTTTTTAAGTTTCAAAGAATTAATTCTTATTTAAATGAAGCTTAAATATTTACAGCAGTACTTGGTTAAAGAGAAGATCAGTTTAGCCCTTTTAGTTCATCCAGACCTATTTTTAACTTATTTCTCTCAAATCCAACCCTCTTATGCGCTGATGGTGATTACTCCTAAAACCAACTTTTTCTATTTGACTAAATTAGATCAGAAACCGAAAATTGCTGGTTTGAAAGTAAGAATTATGGCTAAAGATTGGGAGAAGAAACATCCAGAATTCAAAAAAGCGAAAAAAGTGGGATTAAATTATAGTGCGATTACTTTATCTCAGTCCAAGAAACTTAAAAAGCTTTTTCCAAAAGCTAAATTGGTGGATATTTCTAAGAAATTAACGGAATTAAGAGCAGAAAAAACTCTTTTGGAAATCAAAAAAATTGAAAAAGCCTGCCAGATAACTGATTTTGCTTTTGATGAACTGCTCAAAGCCTTAAGACAAAAAAAATTCTCTGCTGAATCCACTGAGCAAGAAATCGCCGATTTTTTGGAAGTGAAAATCAAAAGTAAGGGGGCAGAATTAGCTTTTCCTACCATTGTAGCCAGTGGAAAGAATTCGGCCATACCTCACCATCAAACCTCTAACCAGAAACTTAAGCCTGGATTCTTATTATTGGATTTTGGGGCGAAATATCAATATTATTGTGCGGATATGAGTAGGACTATTTATTTAGGGAGACCTTCTAAAAAAGAGGTATTACTTTATGAATTATTGTTAAAAGCACAGAAAGAGGCGATTATTCAAGTAAAAGAAAATTTATTTTTTTCTGAGCTGGATAAATCCTGCCGGAAATGGTTAGCCCAATACTCTTCTTATTTTATTCATTCTCTAGGACACGGGGTGGGTTTAGAGGTGCATGAAAAACCATCTTATGCTGCGGAAGGTAAAGAGAAGATTCTGAAAAATGAGTTGTTTACCATCGAGCCAGGCCTGTATTTTCCAGGTAAGTTTGGGATTCGAATTGAGGATACGGTTCTATTTGATGGGAAAGTGAAAGTTTTGACTAGGTCGAGGAAGGAATTGGTTAGAATAAAGTCTTTTTTTTAAATCAAATAAGCAGAAATATCCAAGATTCATCTTTGGAGATGAATACTGGTAAGTGAGCAAGGAGATTTCGCTATATTTGATTTTAGAAAATCCGTCTAGGGATTTTCTTTAATTTTAGATACTATCTCCAAAAACCTTATAAAAACCATTTGTTTTTAACGAAAAGTATTTAAATAGGTATATGGGGCTGTGTTGTAGCTTGGTCTAGTACCTTTGTATATTAAAGGTCAGGAAGTAACTATCATCGATCGCTTGGGACGATCAGACCCCGGTTCAAATCCGGGCAGCCCCAGTTTTTATTTAAAAGAGCTTAAAAAATGCCAACTAAAAGATTCGGAGCGAGATACGGAAGAAAACCTAGAGAACAGTTCGCTATAATCGAGAAACTACAGCGGGCGAAACATGTTTGCCCATCTTGTCAGAAAAAGGCAGTGAAACGCTTGGCAGTGGGAATCTGGCAATGCCAGAAGTGCGAACATAAATTTGCGGGTAAAGCTTATACTCCCTAAAAGGTGCTTAAAAATGTATTACTTATGTTTTGATTGCGGAAAGAAAGTAGAAGATGAATATCTTAATACTAAGATACGATGCCCATATTGCGGGGGAAAGATTCTGTATAAAGACCGTAAAGTTCCCAATAAAATCAAGGCCAGATAAAAATGCCGGATAAGAAAAAAATTAATCAATTACAACTTCTTCAGCAGAATCTGCAGAATTTAGAGTTACAAAAGCAGCAGTTTCAGAACCAATTGATAGAGATAGATTCGGCTTTAACCGAATTAAAGAGTACAGAGAAAGCCTATAAGATTGTAGGTAAGATCATGCTGGCTGCTTCTAAAGATGAGCTAAGCAAAGATTTAAGCGAGAAAAAAGAAACCGTGGGTGTACGCTTAAAGAATTTAACCAAGCAAGAAGATGCTCTGCAGAAAGCAATCGAACAGCTACAGCAGGAGATCATGGCTGAGCTGGGGAAGGAGAAGAGTTAGGATGAATTTTTCGTAAATAAATATCTGGCGAAAAAAGAAAGTTTGGATCAACAAGCGGTGGATAAAATAATCTTATTCTTTCTTTACCTTATACTTCGACTTCAGAAACAAAGAGTTAGGCACATAAAGCACATCACCGTTTTCTGTTCTAATCTCGGTTTCTAAATAACCGATACGTTCTACTGTACCATAGATTTCTTTAACCTCAATTATTTTATCTACGACTACTTTATTTCCTCTTTGAAGATAGATCCAACCTACAAAATTAGGAATAACATCTTTTAAGCCCACTAAAAAGGTTAAAATGATCAGGATTAAAATTGCACCTAAGATAAGATAGAGTACCACAGAAGTAATTCCTAGATGATTAAGGAAAATTACTATAAAGACTAAATAAATTACCCAAGAGACTACATTGCTGATAATTTTTTCAAAGTCATGGGTCATACCTACTTTGTTCATCATATGATTGAGTTCTAGCTCTTTTAGGATACGATAGACCAATTTTTTGGATAATATTCCCAATCCAAAACCAGCCAGAAGGATGACTATACCCACCACAATAGTATAGAAATAAGATTCGACTACATTTACTGCTGTCCCCACTATTGTCTCATTTCCTACCATTATCTTAAAAATAGCCAAGATTCTTTATAAAAATTGCGAAAATTTATATACACTTATTCGGATAATGGGATTAAGCTATGGTAGATTACAATAAAAAGATTCAAGAGTTGGAAGAGGAGTTAAAGAAAACTAAGTACAATAAGGCCACTCAGGGCCATATTGGTATTGTCAAGGCGAAAATTGCCCAGCTGAAAGAAAAGCAAGAATCTCGAGTGCAAAAGAAAACCGGTAGGTCAGAGTATGGCTATTCGGTTAAAAAGTCTGGGGATGGAACTGTGCTTTTGTTAGGTTTTCCTTCTACCGGTAAATCTACTTTGTTAAACAAACTTACCGGAGCTAATTCCGAAGTGGCAGCTTATGCCTTTACTACCCTCTCGGTAATTCCAGGAATGTTGGAATACAAACAGGCAAAAATCCAAATTTTGGATGTGCCGGGAATAGTCAGTGGAGCTTCTACGGGAAAAGGCAGAGGAAAAGAGGTTTTAGCAGTGATCCATACTACGGAATTAGTTTTGATCGTAGTTGAGGTTAACCATCCTGAACATCTGCCGGCGATCATGGAAGAGATTAATAATTCTAATATCCGTATCAATAAAACCAGGCCGGAATTGTTTATCACTAAAAAAGCCCAAGGGGGAATTCAAATTGGCAAGACTGTCCCTTTAGGGATTGATGATGATACTCTAAAAAAAATACTGCGAGAATTTAAGATTGTTAATGCTGAGGTTCTGATCAGAAGCCCGGTAGATGTGGATGATTTTATTGATTGCATTGAAGGGAACAAGAAATATCTACCGGCAATAATTTGTATCACCAAAGCAGACCAGGCCGATGCAGCCACAGTAGAAAAAGTTAAAAAAGAGCTGAATGCAGATATAGTAGTCTCTGCAGAGAAAGATCTGAATATCGAGCCTTTGAAAGAATTGATTTTTCAAAAATTAGATTTTATGCGTATTTACATGAAAGAGCCGCGCAAGAATGCGGATATGAAAGAGCCCTTGATCATCCGAAGAAATTCAGGCATCAAAGATGTTTGCGATAAACTGCATCGGGATTTCGCCAGCAAATTTAAGTTTGCCAGAGTTTGGGGCAAAAGCTCGAAATTTCCAGGACAGCGGCTGATGCTTAATCATGTCCTTGCAGATCAGGATATTCTGGAGATACATTTGAGGTGAGGATTAAATTTAGAACCTAATTTTCTAATAAACTTATTTTATCTAATTATAGACTTTCTAAATAATCTTTCTTAAACTCAAATCCGTGCTGTTTAGCCAGCTTGCCAATAGCTTTATCGAAACAGCTGCCATACTGGGCAGCCTTCTTCTTTCTCCAGGCGAATTCACCTAAGAACTCTTCGGCAATCTCTCGTAAGATGATTTTTTTCTCAACTTCATTAATTTTCCATTCTCCGGGAATCTGCATGGCCGTCTGGATTAACTCGGAATCTAAAAAGGGAGTTTTTAGGGTCATCTTTAATGCTTTCCCTAAAGTAAAATCTCGAACTAAATCCCGATCCCAGATATGTTTTAACCCCTGCCAGCATTCGCGATTAACATTTTTAGCTTTAGTATGCCGTTCGTAGCCGGCGAAAATCTCTTCGCTTCCCAATCCAGAAAAGAAATAGTTAATTTTATCTTTTCTAGCTAGCTCTCGGGCAGCAACAATGACTGCGCCTACCCCGACATTAATCACATCTACTTTTTTTACGGGTTTAAGAATTTTTACTGTTTTCTGAATGATTTTCTCAGCTTCGGCTAGATTATAAATTCTAAATTTTAGGTCGAAACTTAATTTTCTGGCTACTTTCTGGGCTTCCTGGACATCTTCAGGAGCTTTAGTGGCTTGATCCTGGAAACCAACGGCATAACATACAAAATGGGGATTAAATTGGCTGCAAACAGCAGCAATAAAGCTGCTATCTACTCCTCCCGAAAAGAAAATACCATACTTATTTTTTGATTTCTTTTTCGGAACTCTGTCTTTAATTGCAGAAAGTAATTTTTCTTTCAGGATCGCTTTAGCCAGGTTTTTATCGCTTATTTTTATTTTAGACTTTAACTTTTCGATGGCTTTAATCCATTTTGGTCTCTTAACCAGTTTTTTCTTCTCGAGCCAGATTTCTTCCATGATAAGAATGTAAATAGAAAAGATTTTAAAAACTTACCTCTAAAATAGCTCTTGATGAGACTTGCAGCTTTATTTACGGGAGGAAAAGATTCTACTTATGCTATCTATTTAGCTAAAGGGCAAGGGCATAACCTTGTAGGTTTGATTACTTTAAAATCAGAGAATCCCTCTTCTTATATGTTTCACACTCCGGCCATTGAATTGACTAAACTTCAAGCGCAAGCTCTGGAATTGCCAATTATCTTTGGAACAACCAAAGGAGAAAAAGAAAAAGAATTAATTGATTTAGAGCTGGTGATTAAAAAAGCCCAGAAAAAGTTACATTTTGAAGGATTAATTACCGGGGCTTTATTTTCTGAATATCAAAGCAGTCGGATACAGAAGATTGCGGATAAGCTGGGCTTGAAAGTTATCTCGCCTTTATGGCATAAAGCTCAAGAAAAAGAGATGGAAGAGTTGCTTAAATTAAACTTTAAGATTATTTTTACTGCGGTGGCTGCAGAGGGGCTGGACAAATCTTGGTTAAATCGGGTGATTAATTCTAAAGATTTAGATCATCTCAAACAGCTGAACAAAAAATATCAATTCCACCTGGCCGGAGAGGGGGGAGAATTTGAATCTGCGGTTTTAGACTGTCCCCTGTTTAGTCAAAAAATAGTGATTGAAGATTTTATGATTGAAGAAGAGAGCGAGCATACCGCCAGGCTGATAATTAAAAAAGCAAGATTAGACCCAAAATGAAAAAAGTAATCTGTTTCGGCACTTTTGATTTGTTTCATCTAGGGCATTTAAATTACTTTAAGCAAGCTAAAAAGTATGGGGATTATCTAATTGTGGTTATCGCTAGAGATAAAACTAAAAGAAAGATGAAGAAAAAAATATTTTTTTCAGAAAAAGAGAGGTTAGCTTTAGTTAAGAATCTTAAAATAGTAGATAAAGCTATTTTAGGAGATATGCAAAATTTTCTTAAGCCGATCATAAATGAAAAACCGGCGGTGGTCTGTCTAGGTTATGACCATAAGCTTAAAGTAAAAGAATTACAAACTAAATTGTCAGAGTTGGGATTATTTCCGGTAATAAAAAGGGCGAAAGCATATTTTTCTAATAAGTATAAAAGTACCCATCTGCGTAGAATTATGGGTTAAAGAATAGTGTAAATTTCTTAATATAATCTCCACTAATTCATATATTTTATAAACTAGTTAACTATTGTTAACTTCGAGAGATAATAATCATCAATCAATGAGGTCTTAAAATGGAAATGGAACCTAAACTAAAGATAAATTCAGCTGCCCCCTTATTTGAGGCAGAAGCATATCATCAGGAAGAGATCAAAAAAATAAAATTAGACGATTATCCAAATAAATGGGTAGTTTTATTCTTTTATCCAGCAGATTTTACATTTATCTGCCCAACTGAATTGGGAAATCTGGCGGATAACTATGAAGAATTTAAGAAATTGGGCGTGGAAATCTTAAGCATCAGTACAGATACAGTCTTTGCCCATAAAGCTTGGTATGATCAATCAGAAACAATCAAAAAAATTAAATTTCCCATGATTGCAGACCCTACCGGGAAAATATGCAGAGCGTACGGGACTTATATTCCTGAAGAAGGGTTGAGTTTGCGAGGGACAACTATAATTGATCCGGACGGAATAGTCAAATCTTTTGAGGTTCAAGATAATAGTATCGGCAGAAGCAGTGTTGAATTGTTAAGAAAATTGAAAGCAGCACAATTTGTACGAACTCATGGCGGCGAGGTCTGTCCAGTAAATTGGGAACCGGGAAAAAATACGCTTAAGCCGGGATTAGATCTAGTCGGTAAGATTTAGGAGGGAAAAATGAAATATGATCAATTACATCCAGAAAAAGTAGTCCAGAGAGTTCTGTCTTCCCTTAATAATCGAGGTATAAACTCAGAATTGGTAAATACTAAAGAAGAGGCTCTAAACCGATTAATAGAGTTAATTCCTTTGAAGGCAGAGATAATGACTGCAGGTTCAACCACTCTTGAAGAAATAGGATTTATCAATCTACTTAAGTCCAGTAAACATAAATGGAAAAATCTTAAAGATGAATTATTGTCAGAAAAGAATGAGTTAAAGCAAGAAGAGTTACGTAAAAAAAGTGTAACTGCAGAATTTTTTATTGGTAGTGTACATGCGGTCACAGAGAAAGGTGAAGTGTTAGTGGCTAGTGCTTCAGGCAGCCAAATTCCTGCCTATTCTTTTTCATCAGATAATCTGATCTGGATCGTAGGTGTTCAAAAAATTGTTTCTAATTTAAACGAAGGTTTTAAAAGAATAAGAGAATATGTTTTTCCATTAGAAGATAAACGGATGAAAAAGGCAGGATATCCGGGTAGTGTCATAGGTAAGATTTTATTATTTGAGAGAGAGATTATGTCCAACCGCAAGATAACTTTAATATTCGTAAATGAAAAATTAGGATTTTAAACGGAGAGGAGGATACAAAATGTATGAACTAAAAAGTTTTGAACATCTGTTAGGATTAAACGGATTCAGCGACCAACTTTTTAAAAATCATTTTAACCTTTACCAAGGTTATGTGAATAATACTAATAAGTTAATTGAATCGTTAATCGGACTTTCTAAAGAAGGGAAAAGCTCTACTCCCGAATATGCAGAGCTTAAGCGCAGGTTCGGCTGGGAATTTAATGGGATGAGACTGCATGAACTTTATTTTGAGAATTTGGTTAAAAATGGCAAACAGCTAGCGGATAAGTCCGCTTTACGAAAAAAGATGGAGGAAGATTTTGGCAGTTTCGAGAACTGGCAGAAAGATTTTTTAGTCACAGGAGCAATGCGGGGCATCGGCTGGGTGATTTTATGCTATGACCCCTCTGCCAAAAAATTATTTAATATCTGGGTTAACGAGCATGATGAAGGACATCTAGCTGGAACAAATCCTATTTTGGTTATGGATGTTTTTGAGCATGCCTTTATGTTGGATTATGGGTTAAAAAGAGCAGATTATTTGGCAGCTTTCATGGCTGCGATAGATTGGTCGGTAGTAGATAAGCGGTTTAAAGCTTAAAACGGAAAAAAATATAGAGGAGGAAAATAAAATGGTTTATTCTGGTTGTCCGATGTTCGGTTTTGGAAATTGGTCAGGAGGGTGGGGATACATGTTAATTGGAATGGTGATTTGGGTCTTGGTTATAGTTGGAATCATCTGGCTGATCTTAAGATTCATAAATAAAGAAAGATTTTCTTGGGGCAAGAAACCGCTGGAAATACTTCAGGAAAGGTATGCGAAAGGAGAACTTACTAAAACTGAATTTGAAAAGATGAAGAAAGAATTAAACTAAAGAAATTAAAAGGATATAACCAAAATAATTTCTTTATCTTTTCTTTTAGTATTCTTCTTCTTCTTCTATATTTTTTTCTTTTTCAGCAATAAAGAGTTAGTGATTACACTAACTGAACTTAAGGCCATCGCTCCTCCAGCAATCATGGGGCTGAGCAGCCAGCCGGTCCAAGGGTATAACACTCCAGCAGCGACGGGTATTCCCAGTACATTATAAAATAAAGCCCAGAACATGTTTTGTTTAATCTTTCTCATGGTCATCCTGCTTAATTTAATGGCTTTAGGAATGTCTAACAAGCTATTGCGCATCAAGACAATACTGCCGCTTTCCATGGCCACATCTGTACCAGAACCCATGGCGATACCAATATCTGCCTGAGCCAGAGCGGGGGCATCATTGATCCCATCTCCGACCATGCCGGTCTTGCCGTTTTTCTGTAATTTCTTGACATAATTAGCTTTCTCTTCGGGCAGGACTTCGGCAAAGAAATTAGTGATTCCGACTTTATTAGCGATAGCTTTTGCAGTTCTTTGATTATCTCCGGTGATCATATAAACCCTTAATTTTAGTTTCTTTAACCTTCTGATCGCTTCAGGGGAATCTTCTTTAATTTCGTCAGCTACAGCAATAAAACCTAGCACTTTTTTTGGTTCGGCTAAGATCATGACCGTTTTCCCTTGCTCTTCCAGAGAATTCATCTCTTTTTGAATATTCCTAATATTTATTCCGGCTAGTTCCATCAGCTTAAGGTTGCCAAGATAATATTCTTTTTTATTGATCTTAGCTTTAATCCCTTTTCCAGGAATAGCCTTAAAATCGTGAACTTTCTGCCAGGCGATATTCTTCTCTTTAGCTTTATTGACAATGGCTTCAGCTAGTGGATGTTCAGAATTTTTTTCGATGCTTCCAGCAATTTCCAAAAATAGTTTTTCTGAAATCTTATCAGGAAGAATATCGGTAACTTCGGGCTTGCCTTTAGTAATCGTACCGGTCTTATCAAAAATGATACTTTTGAGTTTATAGGCATTTTCCAGAGCTTCACCACCTTTGATCAGGATGCCTTCTTTTGCACCTTTACCAGTTCCGACCATAATAGCGGTAGGGGTAGCTAATCCTAGCGCACAGGGGCAGGCAATGACTAATACGGCTACAGCAGTAATCAAGGCAAAGCTGAGAGCGGAATTAGCCAAGAAGTACCAGGTAATAAAGGTTAGAATAGAGATTACAAGTACTATGGGCACGAAATAAGATGAAATGGAATCAGCAAATCTTTGGATGGGCGCTTTTTTGGTCTGGGCTTCTTCAATCAATTTGATAATTCTGGCCAAGGTAGTTTCAGCTCCGACCTTAGTTGCTTTCATGGTGAAACTTCCGTGTTTATTCAGAGTAGAGCCGATAACAGAATCTCCTTTCTTCTTTTCGACAGGAATACTTTCTCCAGTTACTAGACTCTCATCTAATGCCGAATGGCCCTCGACAATAATGCCATCAACGGGAACTTTTTCTCCAGGACGAACTAAAATTAAATCTCCAGCGACGACTTCCTCTAGATTTACTTGGATTTCTTTGCCTTTGCGGATTACAGTAGCGGTTTTAGCTCCTAATTTCATCAATTTAGTGATGGCTTCACTGGTTTTGCCTTTAGCCAGAGCTTCGAGATATTTTCCTAATACTACTAAAGTAATCAATACTGCGGCAGCTTCAAAATATTGTTCTCCTTCGGGCAGGAATATGACTGAATAAGCGGAATAAAAATAAGCTGCGCTAGTCCCTAGAGCAATCAAAGTGTCCATATTGGAGCTTTTGTCTTTGAGAGCATTCCAAGCCCCGAGATAAAAATATTTACCAATATAAAATTGGACTGGGGTAGCAAAAGCCCAGATGATGAAGTTTCGATAGGGTACCTGTTCAGGCATGAAGAACATCCCTAAGATCAAAGCCGGAAAAGAGAGGAGAGCGCTGAGAATGAATTTATATTTTAATTCTGAAATCTCTTTTCTACGCATCTTTGCTTCGGCTTTAGGATCGAGGTCTTTTGCACTATAAGCAGAATAATTCTTGTTTTTGATGACGATAATTAACTTAAATTCGTCGGTCTGTTGGGGATCGAATTCTACAGTTGCTTTTTCTGTAGAGAAATTGACATGGGCAGATTTTACTCCTTTCTCTTTGAGCAAAGCTTTGCTGATGATAGTAGCACAGCTGGCGCAGTGCATGCCTTTGATTTTTAGAGTAGTGTTCGTCATTTTTTCCTCCGGATAGTGTTTTTTTAAATGGTCTAGGCTCTTTTTTAATATTCTTATCCGATAATTTTTACCTCTGAAAGCGGGTGAAGCTGTTGACATGCTGGACAGTGTCCCTCATGTTTTGTATGTTTCAAAGCTCTTTTAAGGATGCACCAACAAAATTGTTTAGACAGACAGAAAATTTTGCTGCGGCCTTTTTTTTCAAAATTAACTATTCTTAAAGCAGTCAGCAAACTAAGCTGGTGAGATATAGCCGAGAGGGTTATTTTTTTGATACCTAGCTGTTGATGGATTTCATTTACTGTTCTTGACTCTTTCAGCAGGCAGAGAACAATGTTCAACCGAGTCTTATCACTAAGTACTGCGAAGATTCTGGTTAAATACTGAATTTGTGCTGCATTATTTTTCATTTGTTTTTGATTATATTAGGAATATTCCCATTATTTTGGTCCTACGTTAGTTGAATAATTGCTCAATTATTTAAATGTTGCGGTGTTTTTAATGGCTTTTTGGTGGTCTCTTTAGCTTCGTATTTCTCTTTATTTAGATATAAATTCCTCCTAATGAAGAGAGCAAGGCCAGAATAAGATGCAACAAAATAAGACTATAAGCAGGCCACTTCAGTTTCCGATGTATTCTACAAAATAAACTGCGATTCTTTTCTGAACATTTTAAAGGACTAAAAGCACAAGTCAAAAGATAGGGGATTAGAAATATGCCTGCAAGTATCCCTGACCAGAAAAGGACAGTTTTTCCTAGGATTAAAATGACCATTTTTTGGGATCGTATTTGTTTAAAGTAGATCTATTCTATAATTAATTTGCCTCTCATCTTTCCATGACCAGCACCGCAAGGGGTATAGCAATACCAATCAAATTCACCTTTTTGAGAAGCAGTAAACTCAATTGTCGTTTCACCTTTAAGGTTTAATTCAGGAATAATTAATCCATGAGGCGTATCTAAATTATTAATATTTATCTTGATCTTATCTCCTAATTTAACCTTAACTTCCTCTGGCGAATATCCAAAACGGAAAGCATCAATGGTAATCTCTTTAATCTGCCCGTAGTTAAGATCAGTTATTACACTGCCAGTCAAAGAAAAATTGTTCCAAGCAAACCAGCTTAAGACGGTTGCTAGTACAATTATCCCGAAAATAATTATCAGATTTCTTTTATTCATTTACATTACCTTTAAATTTCTTGGGATCTATTTTATTCATCTTTTACTATTAAAATTAATTATTTAAACAAATAAAATAAAAAAAATTAAAGTCCTCCACCACAACCGCAGCCTCCACCGCCCCCTCCGCAGGACCCGCCTTTAGGCACCTGCACATTATTTAAAGTTTCATCGGCATCAGCAGTTTCAATCTTATCTTTGACGATGAAAACGCCTTTGATCATGCCCATCCAGCAGCTCCAGGAGATAGTTCCTTCTTCAGTGGGAGTGAACTCGATGGTTTGTATCCCTGGCTTAATCTTAAAATTCAATCCTAATTTAGGGACTTGGATTCCATTATTGCAGCCATTTAATTCTTTGCCGTTGATGATCCATTTTACAGGAACACCTTTCTGAAGCACAAATTTGTTGGGGCTCCAGCCAGAGCTGAGCACGTCCATTTTTATTTCTTGATAATCACCTTTAATAACGGCAATCCCATTATTCTGTAAAGAGTTAGATTCGGGGCTAGTTTGGGTGGTGGTAGGGATGAGATTGGTAGTTAAAGAGCCGAAATCATAGCCGCTGCCGGTTAAAGCCAGTCCGCGATTAAGTAAGATGATCCCCAAAATGATGACAATTATTCCGGAAGCTTTGAGAATCTTGTGGGTTACTTTTTTGCTAACTAATCCGGTAAGATAGCCAAAACCTAAGATTACGGGCAAAGTGCCCATTCCAAAAATGAAAAGCATCTTTGCTCCTTCGAGCATGCTTCCGGTGCCTGCAGCTAAAATGTACATGGCTTGCAAAGGCCCGCAGGCAATCATCAGCCCGTTAAGCAATCCGATCATAAGCGGGGAATTAGAATATTCTTCTGATTCTTTTCCAATTAAACGGTTGATGAATTTCGGCAGGCGAATCTCAAATCTTCTTAGTATTGGAAAAATATTTAACATCTTCAATCCGAAAAGGACCAGGAAAAGACCCGCAAGTATTCCGGCAACTCCCCTCATTATAGGAGTAAAAGCAATAAAGCTTCCCAAGAGACCGAACATTGCACCGAAAAAGGTATAAGATAAAGTTTTTCCTAAAGCATAAGAGAAATGCATCTGATAAGGTTTCTTCCCTTGTTCAGTGCCTTTAGCAGTATAGGAAACTACAAAACCACCGCACATGCCGATGCAATGGAATCCAGTTAATAATCCGACGATAAAGATGAGGCTATAACCCATATTTTGGCTGATTTCAGGCAGACTGACTTTTCCATAGATTAACCAAGCAAAATAGATTAAAAATAATAGTCCGATTCCTGCGAAGGTCCAGCCCATCCAATTCTTTTTACCAGTTTGGTTTTCACAGCTATTCTCATCATTATCTTCACAGCTGCAGAGATAGCCTTTCTCTTCAATGGCAGCTTTAATCTTCTCTTCAGAAATTATTTTAGGATTATATTCTACCTCTGCAGTTTCAGCAGCATAATCAACATTGATACTTTTTATTCCTTCCAGACTTAAAGCTTTTTTAGCGATGATCTTTTCGCAGTTTTTACAATGCATCCCTTGGATTTTGAATTTTTTTAGTTTCATTCTACGCGGTAACCCTCCTTTTTGATGGTTTCTAAGATTTCTTTTTTGCTAACTTTCTTTTCATCGAAATCTAATTCTGCATTACCGGTTTTAAGGTCAATCTTACTTTTTACTCCTCGCTCTTCCAGAGCTTCGGTAATTAAGGTGATACAACTGGGGCAGTGCATGCCTTTAATCTTAAGTTTTAATTTGGCCATCTTTTGTTCATCTCCATAAATTATTTATCATTTAATTTTTAGATTTTAATTTTTGTTCAATGATCTGCTCAAAGACGGCATAAGGTTGTGCACCCACTATTTCTTGACCATTAATGAAGAACGCAGGGGTTCCACTGACCCCCAATTTGCTGCCATCAGCAAGATCTTTCTTAACTTCCTGAGCCATTGCTCCTGAATCCAGACATTGGTTGAATTTATTTTGGTCTAACCCTAAATCTTTAGCATATTGTTTGAAGCCAGCAGCCCCTCCGCCGACTCCTTTCTCAAATAATTTATTGTGCATCTCATAATATTTCCATTGCTCGCCAGCACATTCGGCTGCTTCAGCAGCTTTTTGGGCATTCTGGTGGAAACCTAGAGGGAAATCACGATAAATGAATTTAACTTTTCCAGTTTTGATATAATTCTTTTCGATCTGGGAATAAGTTTCTGAATAAAACTTTACACAGAAAGGACATTCATAATCGCTGAATTCTACGATAGTTACCGGAGCGTTTTTATCTCCTTTTATAGCATCATCATCAATTAGTGCAGTTGAATCGGTTTCTTTAGTAGGAAGGATATCATCTGGTACATTTCCATTATCATCAGCAATTCCGGTTGGTGCGGACAAATCAGAAATTTTTACGGCAATAAATACTAATAATAGTAATTGGAGGATCATTGCTACGGCCAAAAACTTCTGGAAGGGGTTTAATTTTTGGCTATCCTTCTCTGGGCGAGATGAACAGATAGTGTTCTTCTCAGTTGGATGGTGCCCTACCTGATTTTCAGGATGGTGTTCAGCTCGTTCTTTCCTTTCAAATTCTTCTTTTTCAAAATGGGTCATGATTAGTTTTCACCTCAAATTCAATTGCTGTTCCAGTAAACAATTGTAACGGTTTATAAGTATAGATGAGAAACTAGTTTCAACAACGGGTCTGAGAGCGAAATAGAAATAAAGAAAATTCCTGAAAATGAGCTATCCTCGGAGCAAGCACAAGATGAAGCAGCGACTTCATCTGTGCGCAGGTGAAATCGTCGTTTCACCTTGCGCTCCGCGGTATTACGCTCATTTTCTCGCTTCGCGACCGGAATTTTCTAATTTCAAAGTTGGTCGCAGCAAGCTGCGGGGTATTACACCCAACTTTGAAATAAAAAAATAATAACCTATTGCAGAACGGTTACGCTTAAATCTTCCATCGAAGTTCCTTCCAGTAAGATTTCTGTGCCCTCTAAGTTATTATAATTCTTAGCCAGCCATTTAGCCGCAAGCAAATCTTCCTCTCCGGCATAGCCCTCGATAAGCAAAGCGTAATTATCACTCTTTTGAGCGATCAGCTTGATCTTAGCTTGTTTTTGGGTCAGCTCTCCCCAGCATTCAGTAGGATTGCCCAGCAATTGAGCGGAGATTGAATTTACACAGGGACTGCCGATAACAATCAGATTTTTAGTCTCTGGATCAGAAACTTCTGAATCTAGTTTCATAGCTGAATTTCCGATTTCTACTACCACCATCTCTCCTACAGCATTTTTATATTTTAAAGAAGCAGCAATTTCAGTTAGAGCCAGATTATCTAAAGCAGGAGCATTAGTTCCAATTATTAGATAGCCGTTGAATTGACCGTCTTTGATGAACATTCCCGGATAGTAAGATAAGTCATAATTAACACATTCGCCTTTCTTGCAAACTTCTCCATCATCGCAATCTACAATAGGAGTAAAGTCTGTACCGTCAGCAGTACATCTAGCTACACTTATTTCATTCACGCAGAAATAAGTATTCGGACTGCAGAGCAGATCTTTTTCATTGACACAAGCGCCATTAAGACAAAGCTGTTCTTCTTTAGTGCAATCGAAAGTGTCTGCAGTAATGACCCCCTGGCTATTACAGGAAAATTCCCATAATTTTCCTAAATCTCCGGGTGCAAACCCTTCAGTAGTTTTATTAATACAAAAGTCGGTTTTAGAGCCTAGTTGACCGAGAGTACTCCAGCCTTTAACCGTACCTTTCTCTTGGAAATTCTTTCCCTCATCAGTATCGGTACAAGGTCCGATACAAGCTCCATCTTTACACTCTCCGCCTTCTGGGCAATTAACCCATTTCCGGGCAACTTTATTATTAGTGCAGGAATATTCTAATAGTTTATTTTTGTAACATTTATCGGTGTAAGGGCCATACTCTTTACCTTTATTGGAATAAGTAAGTGTGCCTTGGTAGAAAATGGAATTTCCGTCACTTTCTTTTTTACAATTATCTACCTTCTCTCCGATGATTCCTCCGCCTCCACTTACCGCCTGGCCAGCAATAACTTGATCGTCTTCAAAACCCTCTTCTGGAGGAAGCTGTTCTGTGCAGCCAAGCAGAACGATAGTAGTTAAAATTAAGATAAAGGGTAAAATTATATATTTCATCAGGGACACCTCACTTTTTGGTTTAATTTTGAATAACTAGTTTGTTTTAGGATGAAAATAGAGATTGGTTTAAATAGTTTTTGGGAAGAGTTGAGTAAACTATTCTAAAAACTATCAGACCACAATTCATGAATACTGTATTTCACTTTAGACTTATTCAAAAAAACAATTACTTCTCTTCGATTTTCCATGGGAACAATAAAAACTGCTTTCCCTAATTTTCTCCCTTGAAACTGGTCTATCAATCCTTTAAAAGTATATCTTTTCTTCCCAATTTTTTGGGTATATCCATATAATTTTCTCCAGATCCTCATCTGATGAGCAACTTTTTTATTCCCGGACTCAATCTGAAATAAGGCATAATATTTGGTTTTTTCCGGTAGTTCTTGAAATTTCCCATAAAGAATAATCCCGGAGCTAATTACCTCCCGGCGCAAACCCCATTGACTTAATGAACCAACTTTTAAGGAAAGCCCATTAGTTACTTTTTTCATCTCCCAAACTTTCTGTGCCTCTGAGAATTTAAATAAAAGTAATAAGTTATTAATTTCTTTTTCTAAGCGTTTATCTGCATCGATAAACAAATCGATATCACTTTCTGGGTTAAAATCACCCCTGGCTACAGAACCAAATAGGATGATTTTATTTATTTTATCCCCGATTTTACTGTCTAATAAGAAAGAGGCAAAACTGAGTGCATATCCGATAAGTTGGGTTTGATCTTTCATGAGATCATTTTCTTAAGTAAATTTTCTAACTCATTAAATAAATCTAAAACTTTCTTAGTTGAATCTATTGGTTTAGGTGTGCCATAAGATAATTTCTCACTAAGAAGCTCTAGTTCTATCATCAAACTAACTATTTTAGCTTTATGCTCAAATTCAGGTAAACGTTCTTTTACCTTTTCACTCTTGAACCAGGCATGATTTAACTGGAAGCCCTCTTCCACTTTCTTTTGCCGGTGCAGATAAACAGAAAGTAATTCCACCACCGCTCGAGAAGCATTATCTCCGATTATTCGGGAAGAATTCTCTATCCCTCTTACTTCCACCGCCCATTTAAAGATAGTTTCTTTCCGCTCTTCAAAAGCTTGTAAGTGCTGTTCTTCTTTCATAATACGCAGTATATGTTAGTAACTATATAAACTTTTTGTTAGTTTGTGACATAAGTTAGTAACTAACATAAAAATATGTTATTGACTAACAGAAATAAATAGTCAGTCTAAAAAATTGAAATTATAATCTTTACTTACTTCCGAATTTCAGGCTCCAGACCAATCTGGCTAGGACTTTCTTTCTGCTAACAATCCCCAAGAGATTCTTCCCTTTCATTATTGGCAGCAAGCTTAAGTCCTGTTCATTAAAGAGTTGAAAAGCATCATAAGCATTATCTTCCATTTTAAGAGTCTTTATTCTGGAGAGAGGCAGAGAGAGCTGTTGCAGGGTAATTTGTTCTTGATTCAATCTGGGCAATTTTTCTATCCTTTTTAAATCCAAAATTCTGCTAAAATCTTTGTTTTTAAGCATAAAAACATCCTGGCCTGAAGAAGCGTATTTCTTAGCAAAGGCTGAAAATTTAAGTTTTGGATTTAAGGTCATAAACTTCTTTTCCATTAATTCTCGGATTGAAATTTTATTTAATACTTCTCTTACCACTACCTGCTGATAGCTTAAATTAGCAATAAAGTAGAGGAAACCGCCCAAGAAAATCAGCCAAAGGCCTGAGCCCTGGCCGGAGAATAGGCCGAAGACTCCTAGAAATACCAAAAATCCGGCGAAGAACTTTCCACCGCTGGAAGCGATCTTGGTAGCTTTCTTTAGATCTTTATAATACCAATAAAGTACCGCTCGGAAAGCCCGGCCTCCATCCAGCGGATATCCAGGGATGAGATTGAATATAGCAAGAATAAAATTTAGCTGATAAAGATAAAAGCTTATTGCCGTTAAAAAAATAGATCCGCCGTTAAATTGGTGCAATAAATAGAATAATCCGGACAAGATTAAAGAGAATAAAGGCCCAGCTAAGGACATCTGCAGTTCGATAGAGGGTTTCATCTCTTCTTTTGTAATTCCTGCTACTCCTCCAAAGAAAAAGAGGGTGATAGATCTTACGGGAATTCTCTTGGCTTTGGCTACCAATGAATGAGCCAGCTCATGTAATAATACTGAGATGAACAATAATAACGAGGCAGTAAGGCCCATAGCCCAATAGACTTTAGTGGGTAGATCAGAAAAGAATTGGGGGAAGAAACCGGTGGAAAGGCTCCAGGTGAGGAAGATCAATACCAGCCACCAGCTGAAATGGAGCTGAATCTCTATTCCGAATAGTTTGAATAATCTGAGGGAATTCTTCATCTATACCTTAAGTAAAAGAAAAGAAGATTTAAAGGTTTGGGTTAAAAAGAAAAGAAAAAAAGAAATTAACTGCTACTGTTTGTTTGGTTGGATGTGGATTTATTAATCATTCCACCACCACTACCGCCGGTACTGTATACGCATCCGGTTCCATCAATGCAAGAGATAATCGCAGCCCCACAGTACATTTTAATCCCTGAAGGAAGATAAGTGCTACAATTTGCGTAATATAATTCTTCTTTAGCATAAGTCCCACTAGTATTGGTATAACATTTATTCTTTCCAGTAGCTCCAGGCGCACAAGTTGGAGCAGGAGTTTTACAATTGCCAGTTGCTTCACAGGTTTGTCCAGCAAGACAAGTTCCGCAGATCCCTCCGCAGCCATCATCACCGCAGGTTTTACCAGCACAGTTTGGCGTACAGGTAGGAGTCCCTTTATTCACACAAGCGCCATTAACACATTCGTATTTATCCCCCGGAAGTTTATTCTGTTTACTGCAAGCATATTGCCAGGTAGCCATTTTACCAGCGATACAAATTCCTTCTTTAAGGATAATTTTGCCATTCACGGTTTGGCACTGATCTACCCATTTACCTTTATTAGTTGAGGTAGTTGAGTTAGTTAATACTTGAGCTACATCTTTGGAAGAAACTGCATCTGGATCTTTACAAGTACCAGAAATAGCCTGACCTGCCAAGGCTCCACTTTCTTCTACTTCATCAATTTCCTCTATCTCTCCTTCTGCACTTTCTTTCGGAGCACAGCTGACCACAAACAATGCTATTATTAAAACACTTAACAATAACCAGAGCTTATTCATTTTTAATCACCTTCTTTTAAGTATTTATTTTATTAATTCTGAACTTTCTTAGATTAAAAACCCAAAATATTTTGGGATAATTATATGTATTTTTTTTTCTTTATATTTCTTTCGCTTATTTACTGGTATAACTGATCGCTTTGGTTCCCCCTTGATAAGATTGGAACATAATCTCTTTTATAGTAAGATTAAGCCCATTTCTGGCATAAGATTCCCCTGTTGCCAGCCAATTGCTATTCTTTCCGTCCAAAGTAATCTTTACCTGCTCTGATTCTAATAAGTAGATACTTAGATTATGATAATTAATAGTAGTTTTATCCCCATATTTCAAAATGCTGAAAGTTTCGGAAGGAGTGGATGTATCCTCATCGGAACTGGAACTGCTGGTTTCTTCAGCAGTAGAATCTGCATCCCCGTCTGTGCTCCCGATCAGATTACTTTGGGTAGCATTGAGGCAATCCCCATCTGAACAGCCATTTTCACATAATTTCTTGTTGATCCAATCGCAATCTTCTTTCTGATAGCCGCTCCAAGTTTCGGTGATACATTTAAAGCCAGCTGCACAAGTATTTCCGGCTTTACAGCTATTATTAAAACAGCCAAGAGGACATTCGGTTTTCTTAGTAAAGGCGCAGTTTGCATCCTGATAAGCTTTATATTTGGAACTGATACATTTCCAGCTGGGTTCGCACTTTCCCGGCTGGACGGTTGCTTTTACGGGAATTTCTTCAGATTCAGTTTCTGTAGATTCTTTTGATTCTGTTGCTTCGGAGTCAAGAGGTAATTCTTCAGTAATTTGTTCTTCATAATTAAGAGCGGATTTTTCAACATTTTCTGTATCCTCAATAATAGTAGTACAGCCAACTAAGAGAATTAAAAGAATTAAACTACAAATAGAAATAGCGAATAATATTGTTTTAAACCTATCTGACCTCATTTTAAGCAGAGAATTATCTTTTGGTTTATAACTTTTTCTAAGGAAATAATTATAAACTGGAATAATAATTAATCTAAATATGTTCTGTAAGACCTGCGGGAGATTATTACAACTGAAAACTACCCCTTACGGAAAATGGATGGCCTGTCCAGAAGGGCATGTTCAGCCGGAATTGGTTCAATCCGCACCAGAAATTAAAACCAAAAATCTGCATCAAGGCAAAGAGATAAAAGTTGATGATGGGACTAATCTATTGGCTATGCATGACCATAAATGCCCGAAATGCGGGCATGATAAAGCGGAATTGATGGAGATGGCTCCGAATTATTCTGATGAAGATGGCATTTACCGCATGAAATGCGGCAAGTGCGGGTTTACCGTACAGTTGGAAGGAAAAGTGAAGTAGTAAGAATAGTCAAAAATATTTTATAACGCTACTGAAAAATATCCTCTATCATCATTCCAGACGGTTAAATTAACTTCTTTCCCAGTTTCTTGTTCATAATGGCGGGCGTAAACATAACCGGCATGAACAAACTTTTGGGAGACCATTAATTCTGAACCATCTTGGCGATAGAAACCCCCAGCATGAGTATATTCCCATCTTTTCTCACTATGGATTGGCCGCAGAATCAATTTCAATCTGGCTGTTTCAACAAATATTTGAAAATGACCCTGCTGATCAGGTGATAAGGTGGGAGCAATATCATAATTGGGTTTAAATCCAGCCCCAAAACTGTCTTTCACCAATCTAGAAACTAAATCTAACTGTTCTGGAGACGGTTCACGACGAAATAATCTAGCTATTAATCCCATCTGCATCTCACTTTCTTACCCTTTCACATTCCCAATCGGCTTCAGCATTACCACTCGCTTAGTAATCCCTGCTTTCTCTAACGTATCTACTACCAACTTCACTTTCTCTCCTGAAGAATTTTCTTCAAAAGTAATTTCATGCCCTAAACTTTCCTTCGTAATCGATTGTATTCCTCTCTGGAGAGGTCTATCTGTTTAAGAATCTCTATCAAAAGTCCTTTTCCCAACTCCTCATCTCCGTGCACCGGAACTACGGTATTTCTTCCATCAGAATGCACATATCTTGCGTGACTACCCACTTGATGAACCTTCTGAAAACCAAGCTTTTCTGCGATTTTACATAATTTCTTTCCAGAAATAGGAATGAGTTTAGGCATGTGCTTCTATTTCAAGTTGTTGTACTCCAATAAATTTCATTGAAGAGAATTCTTCCTTTTCTGACTCTAAGCAGACTTGAATAGCTTCTTTAATTCTTTCCATAACTTGTTCAACAGTTTTACCTTGTGTATAACATCCAGATATGTCCGGAACTTTTGCTATATATATCCCATCCTCATCCTGTTCAATTAGAACAGTAAATGTTTTTGTTTCCATATTTTCTAAGAATGCTGATTAATATATAAATCTTTTTGAGTCAAACCACGTTTTTCAACAAGTTCGTTTAATAAAATTTACCCTTTCACATTCCCAATCGGCTTTAATGCAACAACTCGTTTAGTGATTCCAGTTTTCTCTAACGTCTCTACCACCGCATTGATATCTTTGTAGGCTTTGCCTGCTTCTTCTGCCAACCCGGACATAGTAACTGCATGGACATAGATGCCTTGCTTTTCCATATCTTTAACTAACTGATCTCCCCTGACTTCTCGTTTAGCAGCTGCTCTGCTCATAGTCCTTCCTGCTCCATGAGCGGTAGAGGCAAAGGTTTCTTGGTCAGCATGATCTGTACCTAATAATAAATAAGAACCAGTTTCCATAGATCCGCCCAGAATGATGGGCTGGCCAATCTTAGCATACTTTGCAGGCAAGTCTGCTGATCGGGCAGGACCAAAAGCTCTAGTTGCGCCTTTACGATGCACTAACAACTCTTTCCATTGGCCATTAATTTTATGTTTTTCTAATTTTGCAATATTATGGGCGACATCATAAACTAATTTAATTTCCATTTCTTCAGGAGTTTTCTTAAAGATCTGGCTGAAGACTTCTCTAATCCGATGCTGGATAACCTGACGATTAGCAAAGGCCATATTGGCGGCACAGGCCATGGCGGCATAATAATCCTGGCCTTCTTTAGACTTAAAGGGAGCGCAGGCTAGTTCTGGATCGAGAATTTTAATCCCATACTTAGGCATGACCTCTAGGAAAGTACGCAAGTAATCAGTTCCAATCTGGTGGCCGAAACCCCTGCTGCCGCAATGGACCATGATTACAATCTGGCCCGGGCCAGTAATACCCATAATTTTTGCGGATTCAGGATCAAAAATATTTTCTTTTTTTACCTCTTGAATTTCTAGATAATGATTTCCACTGCCTAAAGTTCCCAATTGATCTAATCCGCGTTTGATGGCTTTATCTGAAACCTTGCTGGGATCTGCACCTTTGATTTTACCCTTATCCTCAATACATTCGATATCTTCAGCAGTAGCATAGCCATTTTCTTGGCACCATTGCGCACCGTGGATCATAACTTCTTTGAATTGATCTTTAGATACTTTTACGAAACCTTTACAGCCTACTCCTGCAGGTACGGCCTTGTATAGAGCATCTACTAACTCTTTGATTTTAGGTTTGACTTCATTGATAGTAAGATTAGTAGTAATTAAACGCATTCCGCAATTTACATCAAATCCAATTCCGCCCGGTGAGATTATTCCTCCTTGTTCGGGATCAAAAGCGGCCACTCCGCCAATGGGAAATCCGTAGCCCCAATGTCCGTCAGGCATGCAAAAAGCATATTCTTGGATCCCAGGTAGAGAGGCGACATTGGTTACCTGTTCAAACACGCCTGCGTCCATGGTCTTAATTAGCTCTTCATTAGCATAAATTCTGGCTGGCACCAGCATACCTTTCTTATAAGAAATAGGTAATTCCCAGACGCAATCGCTAATCTTTTTAAGTTGCGTTGGCGGGCCGGTTCTTGTACTTTCTAGTGGTTCTTGTCCCATGGATTATAATTCGAGGGCTATTTATATAAAGGTTTCTTTAGAAAATAAGATAAGATAGAATGTATCTCAGTTAAAACTTTTACTCTTTTCATGAAAAAACTTAAATACTCAAAGAGAATTCTATCTTAAATCATGAAAAGAATAATGCTCTCTTTAGCATTGGTATTCTTAGTATTAGGAATTTCTTCTTATTTCATTTGGGATTTCGGCGATTCTGGGAGCAGCATCACTTCTGCAGTTACTGTAGCTGATGAGCAAGAAGCAGGTAAAGTATTAGAGAATGTTTCTGCACAAACTGAAGATTTGGCTGGTGATGTAAATAATCTTGAGTGAAAATAAAAATTATGATTATTAAGTTCTATAAACAATTAATATCCCTAGGATTGGATGCTATGATTTACTTTTTAACCTTCTTATTAATCTTAGTGAGCATCTCCTTAATCTCTTTATCGCCCAGGCCGTGCGCCCTTGCCCCATCTTCAATGGATTCCATGGTCGCTCCGCAGCAGCCGATGCAGTGCAATCCGTAATCAAACATGATCTCTGCGGATTCCGGGCAGAGCTTAAGTGCTTCTCCGATAAGTGTCTGTTTGGTTATTTTAATGGTCATGACTTAGTTAAAATCTGTAGGGTTTTATATTTGTTGTGGAGGAAAAAGAAAATCTTTGACTCACCTAAGTTTATCTAGCATCATTAAGATAAACTATTGCTGCATCTAAGAATTTCTGCGCTAATCTCCAGCCTTCTTCAGTCTTAATCTTGTCCATCATCTTTTGATTCTTCTCTATGCTTACTTTTCTGGCTTCTTCTAGAGAAAGCTTCTGTTTCTTATGCTCAAAAAAATCTTTGAAAGTATCTTCAATGAAAATCAAGCCGTCTGCATCTTGAATGATCTGCTCTTCTAAAGTTTCTGCAACTGAACCCATGGAATGAATCTCAATGCAGGAAATTATTTTTTGTTTAGCGTTAGAATCCAGTTTTAGAGAAGATAGAAATTGATCTGCAATCTTAGCACTTTCGTGAGCATGATTCTCTCTTACATCCGCACCTACATCATGCAGTAAAGCGGCTATCTCCACCACAAATTTATCTGCAGTATACTTCTCTGCCAATAACAGAGCATATTTTCTTACCCCAAGAACGTGCCGAAAATAATTCTCTGGTTTTCCCTGCAAATTCAGCCTTGACTGTGGAACATTCTCCTGCATAAATCTTTCTGCAGCGGAGACAATTTTCTTTTTTTCTGTATTTAAAATTATTTTCATCTTTGAGGAATTAAATTTTAGTTATATTTAAAACTATTCCTAACGATTTATCTTAAAAGACCAGCAAAAAAAAAGAGCAGGGATTACCAATCCTTTAAATAAATCAGACATACCTTCTTATCAGCACCATAATCGTGCCGGCAACTAAAGGCACAATCAGATTATCATCTAAAGTCAAGTCATTAAAATCTATCTTGACTACCTCTAAAAGCATGGCTGCTAAACTGCCCAGAAAAGCTTCAGGAAAGGGAACAAAGAGGGCTGCAGCTAAAGCCCCGGCAACTGTGCCTGCGAAAGTTCCCTCCAATAATTTTCTGGGATCTCCGCTGATGGCATTTCTGATCCGGCCGAATTTCTCTCCATAAAGATGGCTGATGGAATCGCCAAAAGCTAAAATCATAATCGAAGCTAAGGCGATATCTTTTTCAAATAATTGCATTACTAATAATACCCCCATACAATAAAAGATGATTCCTTTCCCAGGAAACTTTTTTCTGGCTTCCTCACGTTCCATCTGGTCTAGAAAACTACTGAGGATGGGAACCCTAATCCTCTTGCTCAGAAAACTGAAGATTATTCCGCAGATAATCCCTAAGAATAAAGCCAGAGGACTAAGTATTTCATAATAAAATAATACTGCAATAACTAGACCAAATCCTAGATGAAATACCTGACGTTTGATTTCGCGAGTGCTGAGCATAACCTGATTATTTTAGAATAGTGGTTTTATAAGAGTTATGGAGGAAGGGTCTAAGAAAGGAAAGAAGATTTAACCAGGTCAGGAAAAAAATAATCCTGATTCAGATTATCATCTAAACCCGTGAAGAGCATCCTCTAAACCTAAGAGATGAATTCCTCGTGCATTCTGAAGGATGCCCACAGCACACTTAAAAGTACCTAGATCATTTTCAAAAGAATATTGATCAGTAGTTGAATTTAAGATTCGATGATATTTCACCCCATAACTGGCTGCTCCGGTAACATCACAATCCCAACCATTCACGCCGGGTGATTTTCTAAAGCTTTTAAACTGAACTCCTCTCGGTCTAAAAGATCTAACCTCATCAATAAATCCAAAAAGTTGGGCTGCAAAATTTAAAGTAGTGTCTGTCCTAAAATCATCAGAGATTGAACAATAATCTAAATCTTTCCCTTGGGGATCTACCTTTCCATTATATCTGATTAGATGAACTCTGGCTTCAATAATGATATTATCGGCTAATTTTCTTAAACCTTGGTCATAGTCAAAATCTAAAGCATTATTTAAAGAAACTAACGAACCATCCTGCGGTGGGGTGGAATAATCAGTAGGTTTTAAAGTCTGTCTAACTTTATGCTCACCCTTCCGCTCAAATTCGGCGGCGATGGTTACCAAAATTTCTTCTTTTAGATCAGTGAAAGTAGTTGTATCTAACTGAAAAGAGGGAGTGGTTTGCTCCAGACCTAGAGCTCTAAATTTTCCTACAACTTTTAATCTTTTTTTATAAATTTGACTTTGAATATTCTTCGCAACCGGAGCAGTTTCACTAAGAGCTGCATTTATCCCTAATAGAATACTTGGCTGAGTTGGATCAAATAGAACAACATATTCTCCATTAGTAAAATCCCTATCTGAAGCCATTGATGATTAAGCACAGAGCAAGGTTTATATGTATTATCCATTTATAATCTAGTTATTTTTAAACATATGATCTAGAATCAGTTTTAATCCCGACTTCCCCACCACAATCCTTTTAAACCTAGACTTTTTATTAATTGTATTACCATCATAATCGGAGGTTGAAGATGAAAAAAGTTACACCACAAAAAGTAAAGAAAAAAAGTACTAATTCTAAGACTAAAGAAAAATTATATGCTGCTGAAGAGCAGGGAATTCTTAAAGAGCCTAAAGATTCTGATGAACTAAAAACGGAAATGGAACTGGGCGAGAAAGATGAAGATTTAGATACAGAAGAGGGTAGAGTGTTACAGGTAGATGAAGATGAGATTGAACCCTGGGAAGCTGGGTTTGTAGAAGGAGAAAGCGGTATCGGTCAGCTGGGAAAAGATGCCTTAACCGGAGCAGCATTATTGCATACGGATGAAATTATCGAAACGGAATTAGAAGGCAAAGTTTATCGTTTCAAAAATGAAGAAAATGCAAGTAAATTCCTGAAGAAGATTAAAAAGAAAAAGAAAGAATGATTTTATTTTTTTAATTTATTTTAAGAGCTATAAAACACAAATTCTAAGGGGGATGTTCGCTATAGGTTTAGTCCTAATTGCTGGGTTCAGAAAAAAGTGGAATTACATTCAGCAGTTTGTTTGCGAAATGAAGATTGGTATCATAATAACATAGCTCACGCTAGTCATTAAAAGAAAAAAAGAAAAAAAGAGCCATATATAGATTGAACAACAAAGATATGGACGTTAGTAAGCGCATGCTGAACACGTCGTTACCTTCGTGCTTACACACCGCTTCTATCAAACCACTGTTCTAGTGATGTCCTAAGGTATCTATTTTCAAGGTGCACTTCATACTTAGATGCTTTCAGTATTTATCGCTTATAGCGTAGCTGCCCGACCTGCCTTGTAAGACAATCGGTTAACCAGAGGCTACGAACTTTCGTTCCTCTCGTACTAAAAAGTCCTTCCTTTCAGATACCCAACACTCCCGGCAGATATCAAACAAACTGCCTCACAGCGTTCTGAACCCAGCTCACGATCCCTTTTAACGGGTGAACACCCCCACCCTTGGCTGCTTCTGCACAGCCAGGATAGGAAGAGCCGACATCGAAGTAGCAAACCGCGCCGTCGATCTGTTCATTTTGTTCGAGACCAACTTTGTCCCGGACGAAAAATATGAACTCTCGGGCGCGACAACCCAGTTATCCCCGGAGTAACTTTTCAGTCATTCCCAGCCCTCATCAAGAAGGCATGGGAGTTCGCTAAACCACGCTTTCGCGTTTGGAGTTCTTTTTGATCGAAATCCAATCAGGCAGGCTTTTGCTTTTGCACTCAACTCCGGATTTCTAAACCGGATGAGCCTACCTTTGGGCACTATTGATACATTTTCAACAGTATGCCACCCCAGCCAAACTGTCCACCAACCGTTGTTCCCCCTTTCGAGAGTTAGTGATGAAATCTCTGATAAGTGGTGTTACATCGTCGCCTATCATTTGCCCGAAAGCAAACGCATAACGGCTCCCACTTACACTATGTAACAAAAATCGCATCACAGCGGCAGGCTACAGTAAAGTTTCACGGGGTCTTCGCTTCCCACCGGAAGTCCCTGGTCTTTACACCAGGATGAAGTGTTCAGGAGACTCTAGCTCGGGACAGTGGCAACCTCGTTATACCATTCATGCAAGTCGGCATTCAACCGACAAGGTATTACGCTCGTATTTGTTACGAATTCTTTTCCAAGAATCGGACCAGACATTTCTGCTGATCTCACAACATCACTGCTGTGTTCGGACTGTATCTTACAAACAGATTGGTTTGTTCTGGCGTTTCAGTCTCTGAGGATTCTTCTCCTAGAGAAGTCTTTCCTGCTGATCATCTTTCCAGTTTCATTTTTAGATAAATTATTTGTCACCAAATAATCTTCCTAGAAACTTTCTTTAAGATATTCCAGCATATGGCCAAATTTTTATCCCCTTTTTATGAATGGCTTTAATGTTTAACATATTGGGACTTAAGGCAACGTTTCTCACCTTAAGAGAGTTATAGTTACTCCCGCCGTTTACCAGCTCTTCACCCCGTTGAAACGAAGCTTAAAGTACTGGCACTGGGCAGATATCACTTTCTATACAAAGCTTCACAGCTTAGCAGAAAGTTAAGTTTTTGTTAAACAGTCGGGCCGCCCTAGTCACTGTGCCCTGGAATCGCACCCATACGGATACGAATGCAGGGATCCCTTCTACCGAAGATACAGGACTATTTTGCCGAATTCCCTGAGCTAGATTAAACTCACACATCTTAGGCTTCTCACCTAGGGGCACCTGTGCCGGTTCTGGGTACGGTTATTTCAGATTTTTTCCTGTTCCATTTTCAAGGACTCGAGGAATCAGCCAAACGGACCATAGGCCCGCTCGTCTTTGGTTTAATCCGGTTCTCATCATTATGATACTCCCCGGATTTATCCAAGTTAACACTCCTGTGAAGAAGTGTTGACCTATCCCCAAGCGTCTGAAACAAGACTGGTGTTGCCACACATACTAAAATAGTAAAGGAATATTAACCTTTCTCCCTTTCCATTACTCAGTTAAGAGTATCTGTTAGGACCGACTAACCCTTGGCTGACAAACATTGCCAAGGAACCCTTGCCCTTACGATGACAGGGTTTCTCACCCTGCTAAGATCCTACTACCACCAGGATATTCATTATGTCTAGGTTCACATTCTCTTACGAAAATGCTTCTGCCCTAGAAATACGCCTGCCTACACCCACTTGCGTGGTTTACAGTATCGGCAGTCAACTTAGACCCGTCAATCTTCAGGGCTCACGACCTCAACGAGTAAGCTGTTACGCACTTTTTAAAGGGTGGCTGCTTCTAAGCCAACCTCCTCGCTGTCTAAGATCATGAACACCTTTTACCCGTTATCACTTAGCTGACATTTAGGGGCCTTAACTGTATTCGGGGTTGTTCCCCTCTTGGAAATCAAGTTTACCCCAAGATTTCCTGTTTCCCAGAGTCTGCGATGTTGAAGCATTCGGAGTTGGACAAAGAATCGACAAGTTTCCCCGCCTAAATCCTTGATCCGTAGCTCTACAACCTCAACCATCTCGTCTGAGACCTGACTAAGGTCAGTTTCGGCAGGAACCCGCTATCACCGAGCTCGATTGGCTTTTTACCCCTATTCCCAAGTCAGAAGAACACTTGTACGTAGAACCTCTGCAGGCCTCCACGAAGTTTTGGCTTCGCTTCACCTTGCCCAGGAATAGATCGCTCGGATTCGGGTCGTACCCAAGTGACTTGAGGCACTTTCATACCTCCCCCCTCGTAAACTGCGGGGTCTTGCTTTCGCTATGGATACCCTTCGAAGAAGGTTATCCTTGCCACTTAGATACACTCCCTGGCACTTTATTCAAAGAGCACGTTAGAACTCCTAAGAGCCCTAACATACTATCACTGCTAGATTTCAGGCGCTTTTGACTCCCTGTTAAGGGTTCTTTTCAACTTTCCCTCACGGTACTGGTTTGCTATCGGACTTGAAACGTATTTAGTCTTGGAGGTTAATGCCCTCCGGTTCATACTCCATTTCCGAGGAGTACTACTCAGGATACTTCCAAAAACCTGCTTATCTTCCTCTACGGGACTGTCACCCTATAATGTGCTGTTTTTCAACAGACTTCGAGTCGATAACCAGGCTAAAAGGAAGTCCACCGCACTACATTTCCATTACATTACTATAACGGATTCAGTTTGGACTGTGCCGTTTTCGGTCGCTCTTACTAACGGCATCTCAATTGATTTCTTTTCCTGCAGGTAATAAGACGCTTCAGTTCCCTGCGTTCCCTGATCCCAAAGGATCCTAATGAGAGGTCTCATTCGGAAATCTCCGGTTCAATGCCTACTTTCAACTCGCCGGAGCATATCGTAGCTTGTCACGTCCTTCGTCGGCGTTTCAAACCAAGTCATCCATCTAGCAGCTACCTAAGATGTTGATCAATCTATATATGGCTCATTAATATGATGTAGATAACGCGGAGTGTTTACCGCTCCACCATATCTCTAACCAATTACCGCCGAAAACATTACATTTTCGAAGGCTGTATTAGGCCCGTACAACTTACGGGAACATGTTTTCCTTTCGGAAATGGACCCGTCGGGATTCGAACCCGAAACCTCTTCCTTGCAAGGGAAGCGCTCTATTACGCTTTGGGTAAATTTATTTTACTTTTCTCTTTTGTTTACACAAAGTACCGTTGGGCTACGGGCCCAGTAAATATTCGTGATCTTCACGAGTCTAACTGTACATGACTTTTCTTAATTTATCCAGAACCGAAATTCTTGATAATAAAAAAAAGGAGGTGATCCAGCCGTAGGTTCCCCTACGGCTACCTTGTGACGACTTAGCCCACCTCACCAAATCTGGATTCGATGTAACTAGAAGCTACATCTCACCCAAACCCAACTCGGTTGGCTTGACGGGCGGTGTGTGCAAAGAGCAGGGACATATTCACCGGGCCGTGATAAAGCCCGATTACTAGGGATTCCGATGTCATGAGGGTGAGTTACAACCCTCAATCCAGACTAAGACCAGGTTTCTAGGTTTAGCTTCACCTTTCGGTGTTGCATCCCATTGTCCTGGCCATTGTTGCGCGCGTGTAGCCCAGCAGATTCGGACCATACAGACCTACCGTTGCCCACTCCTTCCTCTGTGTTTCCACAGCAGTCCCCATAACGTGCTCGGTCATGTTAAAACACCCGTTAGCAATTATGGGTATGGGTCTCGCTCGTTACCTCACTTAAGAGGACACCTCACGGCACGAGCTGACGACGGCCATGCAATACCTCTCGGCTCGTTGGGTAAGACATTCAATCTGACCTTCATTCTGCCGTCGCTGCTGGTGAGATTCACTGCGTAGAGTTAGATTAAACCGCACGCCGCACCCCTTGTAGTGCTCTCCCGCCAATTCCTTTAAGTTTCAGCCTTGCGACCGTACTTCCCAGGCGGTGTACTTAATGCCTTCGCTCCGACACTGCATATTCACGAGGAATAGGCAACATCTAGTACACAGCGTTTACGGCTAGGACTACTCGGGTAATTAGCTGAATCATTTCTGATGGTACTCAAATTAATTTTTTGAAAGTAGTTTTTTCTCGAACAAAAACAAAAATTAATCTATCAACTTAACAGAAGATTCAGAATCTAATCCGTTTTGCTCCCCTAGCTTTCGTTCCTCACCGTCGGACCCGTTCTAGTCAGGCGCCTTCGCCACAGGTGGTCCTCCAGAGATTATAACATTTTACCGCTCCCTCTGGAATACCCCTAACTCCTCCCGGTCCCAAGATAAACAGTATCTCCAGCACGTCGTTTTGTTGAGCGTAACGATTTCACCAAAGACTTACTTATCCGGCTACGAACGCTTTAGGCCCAATAAATGCGATTGCCACTAGTGGCGCGGGTGTTACCGCGGCGGCTGGCACCCGTCTTACCCACCACTTATTCGCCAAGCTACTTACACATGGCAAAAGCCCAAGCATTGCTTGAGCACTGGGAGTTCCCCTATCGCACTTTCGTACAGTGTAAAGGTTTCGCGCCTGCTGCACCCCGTAGGGCTAGGGTCAGTGTCTAAGTACCCTTCTCCGGGCTACCGCTCTCACGGCCCGTACTGATCGTAGGTTTGGTGGTCCGTTACACCGCCAACAGCCTAATCAGCCGCCAACTCATCCTTAGGCATT
>Ga0209542_10001300_pt1 | contig 58880 bp, 44 predicted proteins | sample RifCSPhighO2_01_FD_184028 | JGI IMG/M metagenome (GOLD analysis project Ga0209542, IMG submission 184028) | Soil microbial communities from Rifle, Colorado - Rifle CSP2_plank highO2_0.1 (SPAdes) (version 2) | ecosystem: Environmental > Terrestrial > Deep subsurface > Rock core/Sediment ...
CCGCGCCCTCGGTTGGCGCTGGCGGCGGCACTCTGACCTTCTCCCTTGTGGTCAAAGACAGCGCCAATGCTAACAGCACCAATGCCAACTCCGTGACCATTACGGTCAACAATATTAATCAAGCGCCAACAGCCGACTCTGGTCCGGATCAAACCGTTAATGAAGGGGCGTCAGTTACTCTCAATGGCCGTGGCTCCTCTGACCCAGACACCTGTCCTTTGCCGGACGCCGATTCAGCTGGTACTTGCCTCACTTATACTTGGACAAAGACAGCCGGCCCAGCTGTTACTCTCGATCTTACCGATCCTTCAAAACCCACCTTTACCGCGCCCTCGGTTGGCGCTGGCGGCGGCACTCTGACCTTCTCCCTTGTGGTCAAAGACAGCGCCAATGCTAACAGCACCAATGCCAACTCCGTGACCATTACGGTCAACAATATTAATCAAGCGCCTAGTATCACTTCAGTTTCAGTTACAGATACAGATAGTCCTGATTCAGTAGCAATACTTTCAGACATTACGTTTAGCGTGGATTGGTCAGACCCCGACGCTGGCGATCAAGTCAGGGCGCATATTTGTAAGGCCTCTGGAATCGGAGCAGGTGGTTGCACAGCCGGCACTTGGACAAGTTCTGCGTTGTCTTCTACTGATCCCGCTACTGCAACTTACACAACAGTTGTAGCCGATTGTCTAAATAGCGCAAGCTGCTCCAAGAATTACTATGCTTATGTTTGTGACGGCGGCGGTCTATGTTCAGCGGCCACATCAGGCACGTTTACGATTACAAACAGCGCGCCTGAAACTTATATTGATTCCTGCCCTTCAGTTAAGAATAGTGGTGGGGCGTCTCCTAATTGTGCTCATGTTGCAGGAGACTTAACCGCGGCTGGCGGGCCGTATAAGACTCGGTCCACTAGTGCGTCATTTACCTTCAGTGGGACAGATACAGAAAGCGGTGCAGTTGGTGCCTTTGAATGTAGTTTAGATGGCGCGGCATTTGTCGTTTGCAACTCGGGCAGTGCCACATACGCTGGTCCTTTATCGTTAGGCGCCCATAACTTTAAAGTTAAAGCTAAAGATACAAGCGGTCTTGTTGATTCTACGCCAGCTAATTTTGACTGGACGATTGAGGCTAACCAGTCGCCAGCGATTGACTCCATGCAGAATACATTCCTTGGCTACGATAGTTTCTTGGGGAATAAGGCGAGTTTCAGCTTTACAGCAAGCGACCCAGACAGTGATTCCATTGACCATTTTGAATGTTCAAGTGATAACGGTGTTACTGGTTTTAATTGTGGAAATACCGGAACAGTGAATTATATTAATTTAGCGCCAGGAGCATATCGCTTCACCGTACGAGCGGTGGACAATCAAAGCCCGCCGGGCGTCGGTAATTGGTATCAGCCATCTTTTAACTGGACGGCTATCGTTCAATCCACGGACATAGATTTTAATGCTGGCACTTTTTCTTCTACGCAAGTTTATGGCGCTGGTACTCCCGCAGCAGTGGTTTTGCAGATTATGCCAGGAGTGGTGAGCCAACAGATCGCCATTGGCGACGCATCTTGCGCGCTTAAGACCGATGGCATCATGTCCTGTTGGGGAACGAACACTTCCGGCCAGCTCGGTGACAATACTACCACCAGTAAATCTCTTCCCGTTCAAGTTCTTGGCGTTGGCGGTGCTGGAGTTTTGGCTGATGTGTCTGCCATAGATACCGAATCAGTAAATACCTGCGCGCTTAAGACCGATGGCACTGTATATTGCTGGGGAGATAACCTTTATGGACAGGTGGGCGATGGCACTACCACTGACAGAAATACTCCAGTACAAGTGAGGGGTGTGGGTGGCGCTGGCTTTTTGACCAACATATCGCAGATTAGCGTAGGCTATGCTGTTGCTTGCGCAGTCAAGACCGACAAGACAGCGTACTGCTGGGGATTAAACGGCGTTGGTCAACTTGGCGATGGCACTACCACTGACAGAAATACTCCAGTACAAGTGAGGGGTGTGGGTGGCGCTGGCTCTTTAGCCGACGTATTGCAGATTAGCGCGGGAGCTAATCATACTTGCGCGCTTAAGAACGATGGCACTGTATATTGCTGGGGTTCTAACACTTTTGGCCAGTTGGGTGATGGCACCAATACTTCAAGAAACACTCCAGTGCAAGTGAAGGGTGTGCTCGGCGCTGGCTCTTTGACTAACATATCGCAGATTAGCGCAACTGGTAACGAGACCTGCGCGCTTAAAAACGATGGCACTGTATATTGTTGGGGTCATAATAGTAGCGGCCAACTTGGCGATGGCACTACCACCAATAGAAACACTCCAGTGCAAGTGAAGGGTGTGCTCGGCGCTGGCTTTTTGACCGGCGTGTCGCAGATTAGTGATGGTTATGGTCATGTTTGCGCTGTCAAGAACGACGGTACGGCATATTGTTGGGGAACAAACACAGACGCCCAGCTCGGCCAAAACGACTTTGTCCAAAGGAACACTCCAGCGCAAGTGAGGGTGAGTGGCGCTGGCTTTTTGACCGGTGTATCACAGATTAGCGCGGGCAGTGGGTACACCTGCGCGCTTAGAATTGATGGAAGTGTGTATTGTGGGGGGAAAAATGACAAAGGTCAGCTTGGCCAAAATAATACCATTAGTCCCCTGACGCCATTCTGGAGAGTGTTGGGAGTAGGCGGGGTTGGATGGTTCAGCACTTCTGCCTATTCTCCTTTTGGCACTTTCACCTCGGCAGTGATAGATATGAATAGTAATCCGACCTTTCAGAATGCTAATTATTCCACAACAATGATGGCAGGCACCTCTGTGACGATTGATGTCCGCGCTGGCAATACTGCGGTACCAGATGCTACTTGGATTACATTGACTAACGTCTCTAATGGAGGCAGCCTTAATGCCTTAAATGGCAATCGTTATATTCAGTATATTGTTAATTTATCAACCACCAACACTTCCTTAACCCCCTCTTTTAATGATATACAGATCTGGTATCATTAAAGAACGTTTATTTTTGATTACTTACATTATTAACTTGTTATGTTTGACCAACCACCCGTCGGCATAAAGCCGGAAAATCAATCGCCCGCGCAGCCGTCAGTGCCCACGCCACCAGCCGTGCCAGCACAGAGGCAACCAATACCCGCAGCCGAACCAATAGATATGCTCTCCAACGTTGAGCCGGTCCCACCAACCGAGCTCTCAAAGAGGCCATTGATGCCTCCAGCATTGCCGACCTCTCTTCCTCTAGCTCCTCCAGCTCCAATTGGTCCCATAGCGATACCGCATGATCTTCCGATTGCCAAAGAGGGACTACCGTGGAGTAAAATTATAATTGCCATCGGCGTTGTTATAATTTTGGGCGGCGGTGGATTTGCAGCTTATACTTATCGCTCTATATTATTTGGATTAAATCAGCCATTAACCCCTGTGCCGCCAGAAAATACGAATAATGTTTTAACACCAGAACAGCCAGATCAACCAGTGACTCCTCCGCCGCCTCTTGTGCTTGACGCGGACGGCGATGGCTTGACAGATGAACAAGAGGCCAGTCTTGGCACTGATGCTCAGAATCCGGATACCGACGGCGACGGGCTTTTTGACGGAGAAGAAATCAATGCTTATCACATTAACCCGTTGAATCTCGACAGTGATAGCGATGGATATCGAGATGGCGATGAAGTGAAATCTGGATACAATCCAAACGGGCCGGGGAAATTATTGAATGTGCCAGCAGAGCTTCAGCCTAATCAGTAATATGCTTACGAAATTACGAAACTATACGAAAGGTACGAAAAATTGTTTGTTCTCATAATCAATTTCGTATATTCGTACTATTTCGTACTTTCGTATGGACTTAGTAATTATTTGTGATGAGCATTTTTAGCAAAAAAGCAAAACAGGAATCGCTTCCCGCGCCCTTGCTTTTAAGCGAAGCGGGTAAGGTGCATACAGAAACTGTTTTTTATACTATGCCGGCAAAATTTTTGGTTCCTGATAAGCCGCCTTTTTGGACGGCCGGCAAAATTTGGTTAGGAGTGGCTGTTTTAATGGCTGGTTTAATTGGTGTTGTTTATTGGTTATTGGCTACCGCTAAGCTGCCAGCCGCAAGAACGCCAGTCGTAGTTTCGTCAAAATCATCAGATGTCGTTGTTTTAGAGCCGTCTTCTTCATCGTCACCGTCGTCTGAACAGCCCGAGACCAAGCCAGTTGATCAGCCGAGCACGGAAGCGCCGACCGAACCGCCGGCAGTGGAACAGCCGCCAGTTGAAATTCCGCCACCGGCAACAAGTCCCTCGCTTTCTCCCTTACTTTCCAGTAGTGATTCTGACCAAGACGGCCTGACCGATATAGAGGAGTCGCTTTACGGCACTGCTTCAGCCAAGGTAGATACGGACGGCGATGGATATACAGACCAACAGGAGGTGCTGAACGGTTTTAATCCCAAGGACAGCGGTCGTCTTGTTGATTCTGGGTTAATAAAAACTTATACCTCTATGACAACGCCGTTATTCACGGTTGTATATCCGTTCTCGTGGTCTTTGGAGAGGGGGAGTGATAATAATGATGACCTTCGCTTTGTTGGTTCGCCAGATGAATTTATATCCATTAATTTAGAACCAAACAATAATCTTCAGTCTTTACCCGATTGGTACAAAACAGTCGCGCCAGATGTTGACTCCGATACTTTATCATTTGAAAGTATTGGCAGCCATTTGGGCATATTCTCGTCCGATCGTCAGACGTTTTATTTTATTGACGCCAATCGCCCGCGAGAGATTTTTGTGGTCAACTATCATAGCGGCACTAAAACAGAACTTAATTTTCGCGCAACCTTTGAAGCTATTATTAGAAGCATTACAGTTGCCCGCTAATGCGTTTGGAAATTTATAAAACCGTATCTTGTCGATTGCCTAAAAGCAGATTGCGTCGTTTGGCCAGCACGGCCTTAAGGATGTATGGGCGCAAATTATCATTTCGTGAACTGTCACTGGTCATAGTAGGAGCTAACACAATTAGATACTTGAATCGCGTTTATCGCAAAAAGGATACACCGACTGATGTGTTGAGTTTTGATTATGGTGAGATCATCATTAGTTTTCCTCTGGCCCAAAAACAGGCGCGCGAACATAATTTAAGCGTGGCCGACGAAATTGCCTTGTTGTTCACTCACGGACTTTTACACATTATGGGATTTAATCATAAGAATAAAAAAGATAAAAATAAAATGGCTGAGGCCGAGCGGCGTTTGCTGGGCTATAGCGGGCTCACGGGGAGAGCAAAAGTTTAAGAATATAGAATATGGAATATAGGAGTTCATGAATCGCATGCATCTGATAACAAAAATTTCTATATTCTAAATTCAATATTCTATATTCCCTACGCTTTTTATGCCTTCAAAGTTATTTAATCTTCAACGCCTGGTAAAAAGTTTCCGTCATGCCTTTCACGGACTTCAGTATGCTTGGCGCGCAGAGCAGAATTTCAGAATACAAGTTATAGTTGCTATCGCTGTTTTTGCAGTAGCATTATATTTTAAACTTTCAGTCGCTCGAGTAGTTGTCTTAGTGATGATGTCGGTAATTGTGTTGGCGCTGGAGCTCTTGAATACATTTTTTGAAAAGCTGGTGGATCTTTTGTCACCGCGTCTGCACTATGCCGTGGGGGTGCTTAAAGATTTGCTGGCGGCGGCTGTATTGGTGTCGTCTTTGGGGGCCTTAATTGTGGGTTTTTTGATTTTTTGGCCCTATTTATCCAGCACCTTCTGAATTTCCCGCCTTGTCAACGCAGGGCTGTGGGGCGAATGGCATGGTAAATTATGCCTTTTGGGCAAATACTTCACGGTAAAGGTGCTGGATTTATGGGGCTAGGAACGGTTTGAGCCCAATTTTTGACTCTTTGCGATTATCCTTATTTCATTGTATAATCACAATATACCACATTGAGTATAATCTCTAATCTTTAGGCAAAGGATAGGTCGTAACTTTTTATAGCTTATTTGGGGTATGCCCCGTTAGAAAGCCGTCTTGTTGCTTTATCAATCTTTCATCCGCCAACGTTCTATGAATATAAATTCAAACTCTTGTCTTATCAGCCCCGCTAGGCGGGGCTGAGGAGGCTTTCTAACGGGGTATGTCTCGTCAGCAAGTTCTTAGTGGTCTAGATATCGGATCAACAGCCGTTCGGCTAGTGGTTGCCGAGCGCATGCCTGGCGGAGCTATACAAGTAGTTGCCGCCGTGTCAGTTCCCGCCGAAGGCGTCAATCGTGGTGTTATCACAAGCTTAGAAGATGCCACTGCTTCAATTTCGGCAGCTAAAGAGAAGGTTGAACGGATGACCGGACTCCCCATAGAAGAATTATGGGTAGGCATTTCTGGCCCGCATATTTTAACGACTGCTAGCCGAGGCGTGGTGGCGGTCGGTCGGGCCAATGGAGAAATTCAGGAAGCTGACGTGGAACGCGCCCTGGAAGCGGCGCGGGCTGTCGCCAGTCCTCCTAATTACGAAATTTTACACGCCATTCCAAAGAGTTTTACTATTGACAGTCAGCCAGGAGTTAAAGATCCAATTGGCATGAGTGGAATTCGTCTGGAAGTGGAAACCACTGTTATTCAGGTATTGTCCACCCAATTGAGAAACGTAATGAAGGGTGTTTACCGCGCCGGTTTCAGGGTTTCCGGCATTATTTTATCGGTTTTGGCGGCCGCCGAAAGTCATGCCACGGAAAGACAGCGTGAGTTGGGTGTAGTTGTTGTTAATATTGGCGGCGCCACAACCAGCGTCGTCGTGTTTGAGGAAGGAAATATTTTAACGGCTGCCGTCCTGCCGATAGGTTCAGAGCATATCACCAATGATATTGCTATTGGACTTAGAACCTCTCTTGATATTGCCGAAGAGGTGAAACTTCATTACGGCACGGCCCTAGCTAAAGACGTTAACAAAAGGGAAGAAATTGATCTTAGCGAGTTTGGCGCTGGCGAGGGAGAAATCGTTTCCCGGCGCTATGTAGCTGAAATCATTGAAGCAAGGATGGAAGAGATACTGGATCAGATTGATGCTATCTTGAAGAAAGTGGAGCGTTCGGGTATGCTACCTGCAGGCGTGGTATTTGTTGGCGGCGGCGTCAAGATACCCGGCCTTTTAACAATCGCGAAATCACGTTTACGGTTACCGGCGACCCTGGGCGTGCCCAATTCCCGTTTTATGAGCGCCATTGAGGCGGTTAATGATCTTTCTTTCGCCACAGCCTTGGGGCTGGTTCTTTGGGGCGACGAATCCAGTGACGATAGCAAGGGACGCTTGGGAGATTTCTTTTCGCGTTTTGGCGTTGGCGGACTAAGGGGTTCGGTTAAACGCTGGTTTAAATCATTTATTCCATAGGGACATGGGTGAAGTTAAGCCCGACATAGAAACTATTGCAAAAATCAAAGTTGTGGGAGTTGGCGGTAGTGGTTCTTCGGCCGTCAACCGCATGATTGAAGCCAAGATTAGAGGCGTGGAGTTTATTGCCATGAATACCGATGTGCAGGCGCTTCATTATACCCGCGCTCCCCAGAAGCTTCATATTGGCAAAACTGTGACGCGCGGTTTGGGCGCCGGTATGAATCCGGAATTAGGCAAAAGGGCAGCCGAGGAATCGCAGAATGAAATAAGAGATGCGCTTAAGGGATCGGATATGGTTTTTGTGACTTGTGGACTAGGTGGCGGTACAGGTAGTGGGGCGTCACCCATGGTTGCCAGCATTGCTCGTGATCTTGGCGCTTTGACTATTGCGGTGGTGACAAAACCCTTTAGTTTTGAGGGAGCGCAGCGTCGGGCTATTGCCGATCAGGCCTATGATGAACTAGCCAACAATGTTGATACAATTATTGCCATTCCAAATGATCGGATTTTACAAATTGTGGACAAAAAAACAACTTTATCAGAAGCGTTCCGAATGGCTGATGAAGTTCTTCGGCAGGGCGTAGAAGGCATTGCTGATCTTATCACCATGCCGGGTCTTGTTAACGTTGATTTTGCTGACGTCAAGGCGATTATGCAAAGTACTGGCACGGCGCTTATGGGCATTGGTCGGGCCAGTGGAGAAAATCGCGCCGTGGTCGCGGCCAAAGCCGCCGTGTCCAGTCCGCTTCTAGACACTTCCATAGAGGGAGCTCGCGGTATTCTTTTTGTGGTGGCGGGTGGCCCAACATTGACCATGCATGAGGTTAACGAAGCAGCCAAGGTTATTACTGGTCTGAGCGATGATAATGCCAAAGTTATTTTTGGAGCGGTTATTGACGATGGGTTGCGTGATGAGATTAAGGTTACGGTAATTGCCACTGGCTTTTCCGGCACCGAACGTTTAAGTCAGGTTTCTACAGCAAGAGCGCAATCCTACACTCCGAACCGTTTATTGGAACGCCAACAGACGCCGCCAGATGATGTTGTTGAATCCCGGCCAGCTTTATTTGAGAAACGAGTGTCTACGCCGCCCATTGATGAGCGAGCAACCGGACCAGATGAAGATCTTGATATTCCGGCCTTTATAAGAAAGAAAATGCAGTAGGTGGTCGGCGGTGTAAATTTTGAATTGTGAATCACATTCTAACAGTATTTAGAAAATATGCGGTGTTCAGTGGGCGCGCTAGCAGGGCCGAATATTGGTATTTTGCTTTATTCATTTTTGCTATCAATTTTGTATTAGGTATTGTAACTGAAACAGATGCAAACATACTTTCTGTCATCGTCCAGTTGGCCATTTTAGTTCCTAGCCTTACCACTAGTGTGCGCAGAATGCATGATGTAAATAAAAATGGTTGGTTTATTCTGATTCCTATTTACAATTTGATATTGGCTTTGACCGAAGGTACCAAGGGCGATAATATATATGGCCCAGATCCATACGCCGTCACCCCAAAAGAAATCGTGACAAGCTAACTTATCGCTATGAGTCGCTCGTGGGTTGCCGAGCCACATGTACTATGAAATGTCCAGCCTGCAATTTTTTGGAAACCAAAGTAATTGACTCAAGACTTTCAGCGGAAGGTGTAGCGATCAGACGCCGGCGGGAATGCCTAAAATGCGAATTTCGTTTTTCCACCTATGAAGAGGTGCAAATTTTGGATTTAACTATTATTAAGCGTGACGGTTCGCGTGAGCCTTATTCCCGTGAGAAGCTGGTAGCTGGCCTTAAAAAATCTTTTGAGAAAAGGCCCATTACCAGAGACGACCTGGCACGCCTCGTGCAAATCATAGAAAGAGACATACAAGTATTGCGTAAGCCGGAGGTGTCCAGTCTCGCCATTGGTGAAATTGTGATGAAGAGACTGCGACAAATTGACGAAGTTGCTTATATCAGATTCGCTTCGGTGTATCAGGGCTTTAAGGACGCGGAAATGTTTCATCGGGCGATTGAACAGTTGTTTGTTCGCGACCGCGCGCATAAACGTAAGCGGCACAATCATCATAAGGTCAAACGCCGCACAACGAACCATCGCCATTCTTCGCCGCACAAACGAGGCAGGCGCAGGAGGCTAGCTTAGTTGATATAATTTCTAAGCACGAAATTCCAATGTTCCAAACCGTTGATATTTGTGATTTATTAGATATTAGAGTTTGTTTAGAAATTAGATATTAGGATTTAGAAATTACTTGTGTATGGATGAAGAAATAAAAAAATTAATAGAAGAAAATTTGGCGCTCACCAAAGAGATACATCAGATATTGAAAAAAGTGCATCGCCATTTTATTTGGCAGCGCGTTATTGGTTTTATTTATTTGCTGTTGATTGTCGGGCCAGTAATTTTAGCGGTCATTTACTTGCCGCCAATTATCGGGCCGATGATTCAGCAGTATCAGGATTTACTGGGTGGTATGTCTGCCCAGCCATCTCAGCCTAGCGGAGAAATTAATTTAAAAAATCTTGAACAATGGGGTGGTCTCTTGCAGGAATTGCAAAAATCTGGAGGCAGTACAGCGCCGCGTTAAATTTGCTGTTATGCGCGATCTATTTAAAGAAAAAGTTTTTCAATACGTCACGAGTATTCCTAAAGGAAAAGTTACGTCATATGGCGATATCGCTCGCGCTGTTGGCCGGCCGGGCGCGGCTCGCGCTGTTGGCAGCATTTTGAAGCGCAACCCTCGCCCGTTTGATCCTTCGGGAAGCAACCGGAAAGCCATACCGTGCCACCGCGTTGTTCGCGCCGATCGTTTAATCGGTGGCTACAATGGCCCGGTGGGAACCAAAGAAAATCTTTTAAAAAAAGAAGGCGTGAAAATCATCAATGGCCGCGTGGATACTGAACATATATTGAATAAATAAGACAACGTTTGATGAGCAAGAATTTCTAGCCTTGTTTTTAACTTTTTGTCGTGTTACACTTTAATCATTAATAATCACGCATGGAATAATTATGGACAATAGTCATGTTACAATAGACGATCTGGCAGTTATGATTAAAGATGGGTTTGATGGGGTTACTAAAGATATTGATGAGCTTAAAAAGGGTCAAGAGAGGATAGAGCTGCGGTTAGACAACGTTGCCTACCGTTTTGAGCTTTGTGGCTCTTGAGAAAAGAGTTGAAACGCTAGAGAGGTTGGTTAAGGTTTAATTACAGGGCGAATAAAAAAATGGCCAAACCTGTCCGCCTTGGGCGGAGAACCTGGATTCAAAACACTCGCCTCGCTGAAGCTCCGGCGAAGCGGGTCGGCTCGAACTATATTGTTTTGGGGAAAGAAAATTTATTACACACAAAGGTCTATTAATTAACCAATAAATAAATTCTATATGTCCAAAGATAACATAGAATTAACACCAGAAGAGGCTAGTATTAACGAAAAACCGGTTTTAGATGCAGTGGATACAGAAGGATTTTATGCTCCTACAGATTATGGAAGCGATTTAGGAGCAATTGAGGCCATATATCAGGCGTTAACAAAAAACAATCCTAAATTAATTTTAGACAAGAATAATATAAAACTTGAAGTCGTCGATGATATAGGAAAAATTGAAACTACAACGGGGCGTGGTGGCTGGCATCGACGCGTCACTTACCGCGCTACCTATAATGGTGAACCAATACGGAATTGTACAGTTGTAGCACAAGAAGGAATTCCGGATGACAGCAAAATTAAAAAGTATGGACAATGGTTTGTCGAGCAGAAGGACTTTGTAAAAGAACAAAAATAATTTCGTCCCTAGGTTTGTTCGTTAAAGAATTTGCCGCCAAAGAAAAACTTGCCATGTTTTCGGGAGATCACCCGTAGGGTGAAAATTGTCAAAGTTCGCGATTGACTTATCTAATCGATTTGGTGCGGGAGTTCCCACAAATTATTTTTTGAGCTATAATTTTTGTTGCTTCATTTATCCCTAAATTTTTATAATACTTATGCGATTTTCTTGGAGAAATAGGCTCTCGGAAGCCACAAAATCATACGTTTTTAGCGTATTTCTTTTGAGTTTTTTGGTTGGTTCAATTAGCGGCGCTGTTTTTGGCGTGATTGGTGCGGCCATTGTTACCAAAGAATTCGCGCCGCTGTTTCAGCCAAACTTCATTGGTTCTTTAAGACCGGCCGAACGCTCAGATACGTCTTTGCCATCGGGGGCGGCGATGGGGGCTGAAGGTAATATCGTGGATGTGGTTCGTCGCTCCACCCCGGCCGTTGTCAGCATAGTCGTTACTAAAGACGTACCGAAATTACAAAGCAGTAGCCCCTTCTTTTTTTCGCCGTTTGGCAACGATTTTTTTGACAATTTTTTTGGCTTGCCGCAACAGCAACCACAACGACTCCAGCCAGAAACAGAAAAACGCAAAGTGGGCGGCGGCACCGGTTTCTTTGTGTCGTCAGATGGTCTTATTGTTACCAATAAGCACGTGGTGGCTGACGAAGACGCTGACTACTCGGTTCTTTTGAATAGTGGCAAACAGTATGACGCCGAAATTTTGGGCCGTGATCCGGTAAACGATCTCGCCATTGTTAAAATTAAGGGGTCTGGTTTCCCAGTTATTCCTCTTGGCGATTCAGATAAATTGGAGCTTGGCCAAATAGTCATTGCCATTGGTAACGCCTTGGGCGAATTTAGCAATACAGTATCTACTGGCGTTGTTTCCGGTTTATCGCGTTCAATCACCGCGTCGGGTTCGCCCCTGGGCGCGGAGCAACTATCCGGCGTTATCCAAACAGATGCCGCTATCAATCCGGGCAATTCCGGTGGACCTCTTTTGAATGAGGTGGGCGAGGTAGTAGGCATTAACACGGCTGTTGCCCAGGGCGCGCAGAATATCGGATTTGCCATTCCGGTAAACGAAGCTAAGCAAGTTATTGCCAGCGTCAAAAAATACGGCAAGATTGTGAGACCCTTTTTGGGCGTGAGGTATGTTATTATTACGTCAGATCTAGCCAAAGAAAAATCACTACCCGTTGATTATGGAGCTCTAATTGTGCGCGGGGAAACACAGACTGATTTGGCCGTGACCCCGGGCAGTCCAGCAGACAAAGCCGGTTTAGTTGAAAACGACATCATTTTAGAAGTCGGCGGCGAGAAAATCACAGAAGATAATCCGTTGGTTAAAGCGATTGCTCGTTATGGAGTTGGGGATAGTGTTCCTCTTAAAATAATGCACCGCGGAGAGACCAAGACTGTGACGGTTGTGCTGATAGAGAGGAAGTAACCCCCATAACCAGTTGGGCAATTTTTAATCTCTAATTCCTAATCTCTAAACCCCGTTAGAAATATAATCAATGATTGTTATGAGGAAAACAAGGGTATTCCGCTTAAGATACGTATAAGATATGCTGTCTTACAGCTTAATTTCTAACGGGGTTTAGAGATTAGTGCTTAGAAATTAGAGCTTATCATTTATATGAGGGAGTTGCTTAAAGAAATTTTAAGTCTCGGCGAAAAAATCGCCGCGACGCGGAGGGTACTTTGACCTAGAGTCAGTATCGGTTGAGCTTAAGGAATTGGAAGCGGCTATGAGCCGCGCCGATTTTTGGAGCGAACAGGAATCGGCCAGAAAAAGAAGCGAACGAGCAAGTGATCTTAGGAAGGAATTGCAATCTTGGAATTCTTTAACCGAAGAAGTTGGTCATTTGCGAGAATTAACTGAAGTTGTTTTAAATTCGGGCGATACATCGCTTGAGCAATCGTTGTGTCAGGGATTGGAAGAAACTAGAAAAAAATTTTACGATTTGGAATTTATAACACTGTTTCAAGGTCGCTATGACGAGCGTAGCGCCATTTTAGCCATTCACGCCGGCGCTGGCGGCACCGAGGCGCAAGATTGGGCGTCCATGCTGCTTAGGATGTATATGCGTTTTGCCGAAGCGCATAACTGGAAATCTAGGATTATTGATGAGCATAGAGGCGAGGTAGCGGGAATCAAAAGCGTGACTATTGCCATTGAGGGGCGTTGGGCTTATGGATATTTAAGGAGCGAACAGGGCGTTCATCGTTTGGTACGTATTTCTCCATTTGATGCGGAGAAAATGAGGCATACGTCGTTTGCTTTAGTGGAGGTTTTGCCCGAGCTTGATCCAGTGGAGGAGAGGCAGATTGACCCCAAGGATTTGCGCATTGATACTTATCTTTCATCCGGTCATGGCGGACAGAGCGTGCAGACTACTTATTCCGCCGTGCGCGTTGTGCATCTGCCTACCGGCATAACTGTTTCTTGTCAGAATGAACGGTCGCAACAACAGAACAAGGAAACAGCGCTAAAAATTTTACAAAGCAAACTACATCAGTTGGCCCTGCGCGAACAGCAGGACGAAAAACATAAACTTCGTGGTGCTTATCAGTCAGCCGAGTGGGGGAATCAAGCGCGTTCGTACGTATTGCAGCCGTATAAATTAGTTAAAGACCATCGCACTAAATTTGAGACTAGTGACACGGATGTCGTGCTTGACGGCAAGTTGGAGCCATTTATGGAATCTTATTTGCGTTGGATTTTGGAGCAGGAAAGAAAAGCCGAAACGACATCAAGAATATAGAATATGGAATTTAGAATATAGATAGAAACTAATAATGCAGATTCGGTTTCAGCGGTTCCGATATTCTATATTCTATATTCTATATTCTGGGTGGCTACGCCACCTGTCTCCTTCCTGGCAGTTCTTTTTTATTTGTCTGGGTTTAGTTATTGGCATAGCGTTGGGGAATTTTATTTCTCCGCCGCTCGTTTATCTTTACATTGGCGGGTGGGGGTTGGTAATTGTGGCCATCCTGTGTTATCGGCGCCATCTATTGGCATGTTTTGGTTCCTTGGTTATGTTAGCGTTGATTATAGGCGTGGCGCGTTCGGAAATTTTTCATAATTTATCGTCGTCTGAATCAATTAACCAATTAGTCGGCCAAAAACATTTATTACAAGGGCAAGTGGTTGGTGTTCCGGCGCGTCAAAATCGTTCAATTCGCTATGATTTGAAACTTGATTTAGTTGATGAAGTAATATCATCGGCAAGCGGTAGAACCATTGCAGTGGTCGCGCGTCCGTTTCCCGAAGTAATGGCGGGTGACAGGCTGAAACTAACTTGTGAAATCACCGCGGACAAGAATGCCGCGCAGCCGACGGTTATTTGTTTGTTTCCAGAAACAATCATTCAGCCGCATTTATCTCGTAATCTTGTTTCAATTTTGGGGGTTATTAAAGAATCATACGTCCGGTCGCTCACGAGAATCATGCCCGAGCCAGCCGTTGGGTTTGTCACTGGCCTGCTTATTGGTGGGCGTTCCGGCCTTAATCAAGAGTGGCGGGATGCGCTAAATATCACGGGGACAGCACATCTTGTTGCCCTGTCCGGCTTCAATGTGACTATAATTGCCTCATTCTTGTTGATTGTTTTAAAAACCATTACTGCACCACGTCGTTGGCGCACAGTGATTGTGGGAGCAATTCTTTTTTTGTTTGTCACCATGGTTGGCGCTGAAGCCTCTATTGTCCGAGCCGCTATTATGGGGATGCTGGTGGTGATTGCAAATCAATCCGGACGAGCATCCAGTTCACGCAATGCCCTTATGCTGGCGGCCGTGGTGATGTTGTTAATTGAGCCGACCTTGCTTGTTCAAGATATTGGTTTTCAGCTTTCATTTTTAGCCACTCTTGGCATGCTTTATCTTTATCCATTGCTTAATCGTCTGGCTCAGCGCTGGCCCAATCTTCTCGGTTTCAAAGCCGCACTACTCATGGCTGTGTCCGCCGAAATATTCGTGACCCCGCTTATTCTTTATTATTTTGGTCGTCTTTCACTAGTTGCTCCCGCAGTGAATATGTTGGTGGTGCCGCCCATTGCGTTTATTATGTTTTTCGGTTTTTTGGGCGGTTTGGTCGGTCTTATAGTGACGCCACTTGGTCAGATTATAGGATTTAGCGGATGGGTTGGGGCAATCTATGTTCTGAAGGTCATTGATATAGCTTCGCGTCTGCCAGTCGCTTCCGTTGAGATGTCTATTAGTTTATGGTTCTTGGTAGTTTATTACTTGATTCTGGGCGGGTGGCTGGTTTGGTATAATTATAATGTAAGATTTTTATTTCCTCGCGTTGCGATCGGTAATTCTCAAAGCAATAAATCCCGTTAGAAATTCCCGTGGGAATTACCTCAAACAGAGCAACCCGCGCCGCAAGCGGCGGGGTATTATTTCTAACGGGATAAAAATAGTTTTTGACATAAAGGATGGGCTGCGTGTATAATAATTCCTACCGCTCTACTAGGGATTAACAGTTTATCCACCTTTTTATTAACCAGTATTTATAGTTAAATGAGGGGTTTTTTACAGGTTTCATCGCGAAGCCACTATGGACTTCGCTTAATGACACAAATAGCCAATGCCAATGGCGAGTTTATTTCTCTCCACACCATTGCTAGGCGTGAGAATTTGTCGTTCGGGTATTTAGAAGAGTTGGCTGGTCAGCTGCGAAGGCACCGTTTGATTGTTGCTGCGCGAGGTGCCCGTGGTGGTTATAAATTGGCAAAACCTTCCGAGAAAATAAGTATTTCAGATATCGTTGCCGCTCTTGAAGGACACACAAAGACACTGGCCTGTGTTGGCAATAATTCTAACTATCGTTGCCCGATGCAATTACGCTGTCCGTCTAAATTTGTTTGGCAGAAACTTAATGATCAAATTAACAAAACATTATCATCAATGACGTTGGTTGATTTAGGTGGAGCGAAACTGAAAGCAAAGTAAAAATTATGTTGCCAGAAATCAAACAAAAGAAAGAAGCTTATCTTGATCACGCGGCCGCCACCTACTTGGCGCCAGAGGTAGAAGCGGTCATGGCGCCGTTTGGTCAAAAACTTTTTGGCAATCCTTCATCAATTCATGATTCTGGCCGAGCGGCGAAAGCCGCCATAGCCGAAGCCCGTTCTCAAATTGCCAAAATACTTAATGCCGTTCCAGAAGAAATAATTTTTACCGCCAGCGGCACCATGAGCGACAATTTGGCTATTCTTGGCTTGGCGCGGGCCAATAAAAGTAAAGGCAGGCACCTCATTGCCACGGCCATTGAGCATCATGCGGTTTTAAAACCATTTGAATATTTATCCCAAAAAGAAGGATTTGAAGTTACTATTTTGTCAGTTGACCATGACGGTCTCGTTCGGCTGGAGGATTTGGAAAAAGCCATTCGGCCGGAAACTATTTTAGTTTCTGTAATGTATGCCAATAACGAAATAGGTACGATTCAGCCGATCGCCGAGATCGGAGAGCTCGTGAGACGTCTGAACAAGATTCGGGCGCCTCACCAGTTGCCGCGTATCTACTTTCACACTGATGCGTGTCAGGCGGCTGGGGCGTTGTCACTTGATGTGAAAGACCTCGGTGTTGACCTTTTGACCTTAAATGGCAGTAAAATTTATGGTCCTAAGGGCTCGGGAGTTTTGTTCGTGGCCCGGGGCGTTCAGCTTGAACCGCTCATCCTGGGCGGCGGGCAGGAACGCAGTTTGGTTGCCGGCACGGAAAATGTTGCCGGCATAGTAGGTTTGGCAACCGCCTTGGCATTAGCGCAAAAAAATCGTGAGACAGAAAACCAGCGTTTAATAAACCTTCGCGACAAACTCATTGCTGGCGTTCTTCAGCGCATTCCCAAAAGCCGTTTGAATGGGCATCCAACCAAGCGTCTGCCAAACAATGCCAATGTCACTATTCTTGATGTGGAGGGTGAGGCCATGCTTCTTTATCTTAATGAGTATGGTATATATGCCGCCACTGGCTCGGCTTGCGATTCAGCCACACTTGATCCCTCGCACGTTATCTTGGCCTTAGGACTTCCTTATGAATTTGCGCATGGCAGTATGCGCTTCGCACTTGGCCGCCGTACCACGAGCGAAGACATTGATTATGTTTTGGAGATTTTGCCAGCCATTGTGAAAACTTTGCGCGAAGTGTCGCCAGTGAAGCTGGAAATGGATCCAGCACTAAATAAGCACGCGAAGATTCTTCAGCACGCCCCCACACTCACTATCACCACTTACCCCCTGACCCGGAGAAATAAGTGAACACTCTTGCAACGGGTATCATCACTGTGTTTGTTGAGGGAGAGTGAGTGTGGGGGCACGCACCAGCCTTGAAAGTTAATTCCTAAATCCTAAGCGCTAATTTAAATGAATAAAGAATAATGAATGGTGAATAGTGAGAAAAATATGGAATATAGGACAATCATAATTCCTGATTCATGACTCATGATTCACATTAAATATTGTTTACCCCGTTAGAAATATAATCAATGGTTACTACGATGGAAATAAGGTTGTTTCGCGTCAAGTACATATTATATGAGTGTATTACAATCTAATTTCTAACGGGGTTTAGAAATTAGATATTAGATATTAGAAATTTATGTTCATGAATTCAGCTTCAGTAAAATCTACCGAAATCGGTACTGCCGACGTACGCGATCACAAAGGGCGCGGTTGGGTTTACAGTGACACAGTTAAAGAGCATTTTTTCAATCCTCGCAACCTAATGTTGGAAGAGGTAGATGAAACAGAGTATAATGCAGTTGGCCGAGTCGGCTCTCCGGCTTGTGGAGACGAAATGAAAATGTGGCTGAAGGTTGATCTGTCTGCCGATAAGATTATTGAGTGCAAGTGGCGCACTTTTGGCTGTGGTTCAGCCATCGCCGCTACTTCAATGCTCTCGGTTATGGTCACTGAAAATAGTGGCATGCAGACCGAAGCGGCGTTAAAAATAACGCCGCGTGATATTATGGAGAGATTGGATGGTTTGCCTAATCGCAAGATTCATTGTTCGGTTTTGGGAGATAAAGCTCTGCGAGCGGCTTTGAATTATTACTTCAGAAATAGCGGGCAGTTTCATCGGGTTATTGTGGAGGGCGCGCGAGTCATTGATTCACAAACAAACGTCACAGATCGCGACATAGAAGAAGCTGTGCTGGATGGAGCAGATACCTTGGAAAAAGTTCAGCAGAAAACCAAAGCAGGGATTGGCAATCCGGACGTTGTCGCTGAAGTGGAGCAGTTGATCAGGTTTTATAAGGAGAAATACTATGGATAATTCAAAAGTCAAAATGCAAAATTCAAAACTTTTGGCTTTTGACTTGAAATTTTGAACTATGAATTTTAACTTTTAACTTCAAAATATATGTACGAACCAAAACCATTACCATTCAAGAAAGCTCTGATCGGTATTTCCGAAAAGACGCTGGCCATTCATCACGACAAGCTCTATCAGGGCTATGTCAATAAGAAAAATGAAATCGGCGACAAGCTTTACGAGTTCAGTCATGGCAAAAAAGATCTTTCTCTGGCAAATCAAAGCTACTCTGAACTGCGGGCGCTTAAAGACGGGGAAACGTTTGCCGTTAACGGCGTGTACCTTCATGAGTATTACTTCAATGTGCTCGGCGGTAACGGTGAGCCTTCGGGGAAGCTTGCCGAGGCGTTGACAGAGAAGTATGGATCCATGGTAAACTTTTTATCATACTTTAGAGCGTGTGGCCTGGCCGCTCGCGGCTGGGTAGTACTCGCTTGGGATACACATGAAGCAACGTTGCGTGTGTACACCGGTGACGCCCATAATCAGGGCGGCGTGTGGGGCGCCATTCCCATTATTGTTTTGGATGTTTATGAACACGCTTACTTTATTGATTACGGTTCTGATCGGGCCAAATACATTAATGACTACTTTGCAAATCTAAATTGGGAAGCGGCCAACGCCGTTTATGAAATGGCTCGTCAAATAAAACGATGAAAATTTTCCTACTTACTACCCACTACATACTACTTACTTCATTCTCCGCCCGAGGCGGATCAGCCGTGGGCTGATAAATTCAATATTCTATATTCTTCAATTATATGCTTCATCTAAATAAACCAGCTCCGGATTTCCGGAACATCGTCGCTTGCCATAAGGGTGAGTTTACCAAAGTGAACCTTGTAGACTACAAAGGAAAATGGTTGGTGCTATTCTTCTATCCGCGTGATTTTACGTTTGTTTGTCCAACAGAGCTTCGCGGCTTTGCGAAACACGAGAGCGAATTTAAGGCGCTCAACTGCGTAATTCTCGCCGCCTCCACTGATTCAGAGTGGTCGCACAAGGCTTGGTTTGAACGTGATCTTGCCGAAGTTGCCTATCCAATTTTGGCTGATACTACGCAGCGTATGGCGCGAGATTACGGCGTATTAAACGAAGATGACGGTTCGGCAGAGAGGGGACTCTTTATTATTGATCCAGATGGCAGCGTGAAATACATTGTTATTTCCGCCGGTTCAGTTGGCCGTTCGGTCAAAGAAACCCTGCGTGTGCTGAAGGCCATACAATCAGGCGAACTTTGTCCGGTGGACTGGGAAGAGGGACAAAAAACGCTTGGCAAAGTGTGATTAAAAAAACGCGCCTCGCTGGTGGCGGGGCGCATTTTAGATCTACCCTCCTCTAAGTTGTGTTAGTCAGCCGGTTGGGTATGGTGACTAGAGATACCTATCAACCTCCCATGGCGTCACTTCATACATGAACTGACGCCATTCCAGTTTTTTGGCCTCCAGGTAGCGATCTCTGGCCACGCCGAAGATGCTTAGGATCACCTCGTCACTCTCCAGCGCTTCAATGGCGCCGCGCAGGTCACCCGGCAAAGTGGCGATGTTTTGCTTGGCGAGCGATTCTTGGCTCATGTGGTAAACATCTTCCTCTACTGCTTTGGGCGGAGCATCGCCCTGTTTGATTCCGTCCAGGCCGGCGGCGAGCAGTGCGGCGAAAGCGAGGTAGGGGTTGCATGATGGATCAGGAGCGCGGTATTCCAGGCGAGCCCCTTGGGCTACCCTCTCTTTGGATGAGTGGGGGATTCTGATGAGCGAAGAGCGGTTGGTCTGCCCCCAGCAGATATACACCGGCGCCTCAAAGCCAGAAACCAGCCGTTTGTAGGAGTTGACAGTGGGGGAGACAATCGCGCTCAAGGCCTTGGCGTGTGCGAGTTGTCCGGCCAAAAAATGCATGGCGATTTTGGACAGGCCATGTTCTCCTTGGGCGGCATAGAAGACGTTGCCTCCATTCTTCCACAAGCTTTGGTGCACGTGCAAACCATTGCCCGCAAAGCCAGTCAAGGGTTTCGGCATCCAGGTGGCTTTGAGCTCCGTGCCAGAGGTGTAGGCCTTGAGGGCGAGTTTGGTGGTCAGGAGATTGTCGGCGGCGACGAGAGCATTGGCGTAGCGTACGTCAATTTCGTGCTGGCCGCGGCCAACTTCATGATGATACATCTCGCTCTGGATGCCAAAGGCCATGAGGGCTTCCATTGTTTTCTCGATGACGTTGATGGCGCGGGATTGCGGGGTATAGTCAAAGTACCCCTTATGGTCATGCGGCTGTAGTTTGGGCAGAGCCGAGCGCTCCAAGAGGTAAAACTCCAGCTCGGCTCCGACACAGTAGTCATCAAAGCCCTTTTCCTTCGCTCTCCGCAAAACCTGTTGGAGGATGTAGCGAGGGTCGGCTTGCAGCGGTTCGCCAGACATCATGAAAACATTGCAGATGAGTCGTGCGGTTTTTCTTTCAGTGTTCCACGGGACAATGGCAAAGGTGTTGAGATCAGGTCGGAGCAACATGTCGCTTTCGGCGATTCGGGCAAACCCTTCAACCGAAGAGCCGTCAAACCAGATGCCGCTGTCCAAGATGTCATCCAGCTTTTCCGCGCTCACCGTGACGATCTTGGGCTGTCCCAAGAGATCCGAGAATTGCAGACTGATGAAAGCTACGCCCTCCTTTTTCACGACTGCTTGAATCCGCCTTGCTTGAGTCTCGTCATCTTTCTTTCTTGCGGCCATTGGGTCCCTCCATTTGGTTTTTCTTGTTAAGTTGAGAATTTACGGTCCGTAATTATACCCGCCGCATCTTATCATAGAATAATATTTGGGTAAACCTTGCAAAAAGTTGGTGAATATGCTATAATACGTACATAAAGCGCTAAAATTAGCGCAATTTAGTCAAAATAAATAATCAAAATAAAAACATATGGAGCAACTTCCAAAGAGGGAAAAGTTTGAAATTGACGTTTTTGCGGCGTCTATGGCGTCGCTCGTTGTGGTGGCAGCTTTAGCTGTCATTTTTACGTTTCCGGGATGGAACGGACCGATTAAAAAATTAACGGTGCGCGCGGCAAGCACCGTGACCGTTACCCACGGGCAAATTAATAGTAGTTTTCCAGGTGTGCCCATACCTGCGAGCTCACCAGCCATCGCGATTTTAAAAATTAGTACCACTGCTTCGCAAGCTAGTCAGACTCTGACTTCGGCAACAGTGAATTTTAGTGGTACAGGGTTTGCCACCACTGATTTGCTGGCAATAGCAACTGACGCGACCTCTGGCGTGGCGCTCTATACTGACAGCGGAGTGGCCGGCACTTTTGAGGATGGCATTGATCCGATTGTGACTTTGGCCGCTTCTCCAAATTGGACTCCAAGTACCACTAACATAACTTTGACGACCGATGTCAATGATACCGATCGCAACCTCCCCAATGGCACTGCTAAGATATTTTATATTGTAATAAAAACCGCGGCTGGCATTAGCAACAACGATGAAATCCGAGCGGTAGTCCCAGCCAGCGGCGTAGTAACTTCTGACGGTAATGGGCCGGCAGCGGAAGCCCCTTCTCCTATGAACTTCCTCCGCGCGGATACTGCCGTAGTGGCAATCACAAGCGTATCAGGTTACGCTGGGGCCAGCACTTTAACCGTGCGTTTTAATAAACCCGTTAGAAAATACGGAGTAGGCGGCGCCATTGCTTTGGCCGACAGCCCATTTACTTTCAGTGATCTTGGTACAACCGGCGGGACAACCATTAGTGCTATTAGTCATACCGAGGGTCAAGATTTTGCCATCGTTACTTTAAGCGACAATTTGGACAGTGGTGATGTTGACGGATCGCCTTCAACCTTAGCCGCTGGTTCAAACAAGATTGCTGACTTTGGAGGCACGGCGGTGGGTACTGGTGCGGTACCTGTTACTAGCGCGCTCGCTATTAGCACTCCGACTATCCCAACAGCAAGTGTCGGCACAACGTACGCGGTTGGTTCGCCTCTCGTGACGTTTGCTGCCGCAGGCGGCACTCCGTCATCTGGGAATTATAAATGGAGCGTCAGCTCGGCCGATGCTACTCTGCTGGCGAGTTTAGGATTTACTAGTCTCACGGCTACGCCAACCGACAATCAGACCGGTAAATTGTTTGGCACAAGCGCCGTGGCCAACCCTGGGAGCTACCAATTTACGTTGACCGTGACGGACTTTGCGGGAACTCCCGCCACAGCCACTAGGATGTTTACATTGAACATAGCATCCGCGGGCGGCGGCGTGCCGGGCATTATGAATGTTAGTCCGGGCGGCGGGCCGCAAGGAGCGACCAGTATGTCAGTGACTATCACGGGTTCGAATACAACTTTTAGCGGCTCAAGCAGAGTGCAGTTTTTATCCAGCGGTACTGAAGATACCAATATTTGCTCGGCGGGCGGTTGTGTTCCTACAAGCTCCAGCTCAACTAGCATAACTATATCAGTGAGTATTGCCGGTGGCGCAAGTGTTGGTAACCGCGATGTCAAAGTGACCACTGGCGCTCAAATAGTCACTATGCCCAATGGCTTTAACGTCTTCGCGGCCGGCGGCAGTGGCCTTAATCTTTTGATGCCCGGCGAGAACGCTACCAACGTGCCTCTTCCTCCAGGCCTTGGATTTAGCCCTTCAACAAACGTGAGCGTTAACAGCTATCGCGTCATAGTTAAATCCACTTCCAATTTTGCCGGCACGGCACTTTGGGACTACACTTTCCCTAAACCGGCTGATGGCCAGAACACCAACGGTTCTCACTGCGACGTCACGACTTGCAACTTGATGTATGGGCAGGGGACATTCCGTATCATTACGCAGGCAACCCCCTTGGCGCCAAATACTACTTACTATTGGCAAGTGAAAACTTATAGCGAAACAGTAGCCAATGTTTCTGATGTGGCTACTCCGCTTGAGCAGACGCCAGTCAGGGGCTTTACGACCGTATCTTCAATTTCTGATGTCACGCCGCCAATGGTTATGCACCGGCCAGTTTTCCAAGCCACAGCTATCGCCAATTTAGATATCTATGCTCGGGTGAACGACAACATGGCTACCGCGACCTCTACGCCAGCCCTCACAACCAAGATATTTTACTGCGCGGGCGCGGCTTGCGATCCCACCACCGAAGGAGCGGCGCCAACGGCTGTTGGCAATGGTTACTTTAGATACCGTATTCCGTCAGCCACGATTAGCACCGCTGGTACAATCGTACGCTACTACTTGCAGGCAAGTGATGGCACAAACACTACTAACTTTAAGCAACCTGACGGCACAACGCCATTTCAATTGACCTCGGTCACGGCTGGAGCAAGCACGATCGCTGGTTCGGTGCAAGACGGCACTGGCACTTGTTCGGCTGGCGTGCAATTAGCCGCTGTTTTTGCCGAAGGTACTGGCTTTAGCACATCCACTGATGCGAGTTGCGCCTATACTTTAACCGGATTAACTGCCGGCACTTATGACATCGTGGCGGTCAGGGAAGGTTATTCTGACCGGATGATTAACGGTATTCCAGCCGGCTCCACTAGTATTAATTTCCAGCTTGGCCAAGGGTCATTTGGCGGATTTGGCGGTGACACTACCAGAGCTCGCGTGAAGTTTACTGGTCCAATGGATGGGATGATGAATATGCCTGGCAGCGATTCCAACTTCAAGATTTTCGTTGTGCTCAGCAAAACCATGAGCCAATCAACCATTACAGCCACTAACCTCACCATAAACGAAGTGAATATCTCCACTGGCGCTTTGAGCGATATTACCTCAACTAAGGGTTCATGGACTTATTATTCAACGGCGCCAGTTGGCGTTCCAATGCTTCCGCCAGAAGCCAATATGGCTGTTTGGTCGCTGTCACAAAGCGGCTGTAGCGGGGCTCCGTGTACTTTAGGCGACAATAAGACCATTGCCGTTAAAGTTAGCGCTAATGTGACTGACACGGCTGGTAACCCAATTCAGGGCAATCAACCAGACGGCGGATATGCCTTCACCTTTACCACTGGTTCCACCGCCAACTTTAGCGGTTTCAATAGCACCACTGGTACGTTTTCTGGCGGCGGCACCTTTGGCTCTGGCCAATTCGTTCCGCCGTACGTTCTTGGCACGACTCCCACGCCGGGCGCGATTGACGTGCCTCGTAACAGTAAAGTAGTTATTAACTTCTCCGAACCAATGGCTGATGACGGCGGCGGCTATCTCTTGAAAGATAATGTTCAGCTTTTCACTGTTTCCGGCACAATTGAAGCCAATGTTTCTTCAAGCGCCATTAGCACCGTTGCCCTTGACACAACTAAGAAGAACGCCACCGTCACACTGCTCAATTCCTACAATAGCGGAACCTTTGCGGCGAGTACCAGTTATCGCTTGAAAGTTTTGGGAGGCGCTAGGGCAGGAACTATGATCACACTTGGTCCGCCCGATCAAATTGCAACTTCCATGTTCCGAGCTGACTTTAAGACAAGCGCTACCACTGATGACGTAGCGCCAACAATCATGGGTTCTTACCCAGACAATAGCGCTTCCAATGTTCCAGTTAACGTTGGGGCTGTTAGCGTGGGATTCAGTAAAGACATGAACTCTTCAACCATCAGTACGAGCACATTCTATCTCTCCATTGGTTCAACCGCGATTAATGGCACAGTTGAGTATGATCCTATCGGCCGCCAAGCCATGTTTATACCGCAATCGGCCTTAACGCCAAACACCACCTACACGCTTAATTTGACAGCTAGCATTCAGGGATTAAATGGAGTGGCTATTGCGGCCGTCACTCGCACCTTCACGACTGGCGCGGCAGATTCAGCCGCTCCCAATGTCGCGTTCGTTAACGCCGATGATTACAATTTGGCGATTTCTTTCTCTGAACCGATGAACGCGGCCAAAGTGACGGATACCATCAACTACGCCGCCAGTGTCTTAAAGCCCGGTAACTACACGATTAAATACGCTACTCCTCCGGACGATTCAGCGAGTGGCACGACCATTACCATCCCAACGGACCCCAATAGCCCACCCACAGCCAGCTTCGCTTATGATGCCGCCACGAACACAGTGACTATTAGTGGTTATCACAGCACGGCGGTGACTGGTCTAATTGGCAAAGAAATTTACGTTTCCGTGGCCAATGTCAAAGACCTCTCTGGCAACGCCATAAGCGGCACCACCACTGGGAAGTCACCAATCGGCAATAGCGCGACAACCAAAGGCGCTCTTGGTCCGGGATCATCTGGTGGAGATATGTTTGGCACGCAGGGCGGATTTACACCCACCAATTTTTCGAGCACTACCTTCGGCTTTGCCCCACCAGCAGAGGTGAGGCCATTCAACATGATGGCTGGGCAAACAACCATCTATGGTGTGCGTATCCCTATCTCGGCGCAGATTCCGGCGAGCGGTGCTGTTGTTCTGACTTTCCCAACTGGTTTTGACGTGAGCTCGGCAAGGCAGGATGTTAATAGCCCAATGCGCACTGACCTTAATGGGCCCGGTACCGGCGCAATCACCTTTAAGTGCGCCGCGGTCGGCGCGCCAACCGGCGCGTCATGCGCGGGCACGGCCAACAGCGACGATACTGGCGCGGCTCAAGGGGGGTTAGCTGGCGACGGTGTTGTTGTGAACACTTCATCTCGCACAGTCACTGTTTATCTCTCGGCCGCCACCAATACCGCAGGCCATGATTTCCTGACGATTGACATTGCCGGCATTAAGAATTCCACGGTGCCCAAAGACTTTAACACCACTGGCTACATGGTGGATATAAAAACCAAGAATGGTGCGACCACGCTTGAGTCAATGACCTCACAGCCGTTCTTTATTCAGGGTATTAGCGGTGAATCATACACCCTGACCGGCACCATTACTGCTACTGGCGCTGGCGCTGGCACAATGAGCGTCTATCTAATGTCGCCAATGACTGGCCCCAGGGATACGACCTCCACAACTTTTGCCGGCGGATCTGCCACTTACACCTTCACTAATCTCCAAGCTGGCGACTATATGCTCTTTACTGATCAGATGATTACCCTTGGCGCAACCGAGTACACCGGTAAGACCATGCCCGAGCGTATCATAATCAACGAAACAGCGGATACCGCGAACAGTGGCGCGAACGACAACTCTATTCCCTATAACTTCACGATTGCTAACGCCTCGACCGGCGGCACAAATATCACGGTGAATATCGCTAATGGGGTTGGCGAAGCCATGGACATTTTCGCCGGTTCTCCGAGCGGATTCAAGGCGAAACAGGTGTCTGTGACGACGAACCCGCAGGCCTTTACCATCAATTTGACTGACGGCACATGGTTTGTCGGGGTAGGGCCGCAGATGCCTAAGGGCATGATGGCTGGCCCGCCGCCCACGCCAAATTACCTGCCGCCAAAGCCCAAAGATGTGCGGGTGACGAATCCTACTTGCACGGTTGACGGTACGGCCGGGTGCAGTATCACCTTTACGCTCTCAACCGCCTCGAAGCAAATTAGGGGTGTCGTGAAGGATGGCGCTGGCAAAGTAATGGCTAATGCTGAGGTGTACGCTTATTCTCCCAACGGCGGTTTTGGCACGCGTACGCAGGCGGATTCAGCGGGAGCTTTCACGCTAGGTGTTACGGACGGCAGTTATATTGTTGGCTCGTTTGTCCCGGGCATGCCGCCATCCAAAGAAGTGTCGGTGGTTGTAACTACTGACGCTACGACTTATCTATTGATTGACGGCGCGACTACGGCTATTACGCCGACGGCCGCGGCCACCTCATTCATCTTGAAAGTGGCTAAGCCCGACTACACCATTTCCGGAAAAGTGACTGACGGCACGAACGTGGCGCAGGGCGCTAATGTGTATGCTTATCGTAATGACGGTCCAGGATACGCTAACGCCAATACTGATTCTTCCGGCAACTACACGTTGTATGTTTCAAACGGCACCTGGAAAGTGGGGACATTCCTGCCGCAATACGGCAACTTGGCGGAATTAACCGTCACCATCAATGGCGTTAGCGCCACTAACCAGAACTTCTCGCCGACCGCCACTGGTACGTTCCGTGCCGTATCAGGTACGGTAACTTCTGGCGGGGTAGCGGTGCAGGGCGCGTTTGTCCGGCTCTCTGGTAATGGAATGTTTAACGAAACAATTACCGGCGCTGATGGCATATACAGCTTCAAGGTGCCTGTCGGCAGCGGTTATATTATTCGCGCCTTTATTCCAAATGTTGGCGAAAGCGCGCCTCTGGCCGCCTTTGATGTGGCTGGCAGTGATGTCACAGGTAAAGATATTACAGTGACCACGCCGCGCACTGTCACTGTCACATTCTCGGCAAGCGTTACCAAAGCATTCATTGATCTTTTCAGCTCCAACGGAGTAGGTAATCGCGTGGAAATAAACAACACTACCACGGGGACGCTCCAGGTGCCCGATTCCTTGCCCAACAGTGGCTATAATGTTCGCGTTGGTATGCCGGGCACAGCCATTGGCCTCACTGATATTGCCGGCACGGGCGGCACAGTTTACAGCTCTACGACTGGCGTAGTTACCGTTGACAGCAATGAAGCGTTAACCGTAACCGTGCCGACTCTGCGTGCCGTGACCGGCACAGTAACTGACGGCACGAATAATCTCGCTGACGCATGGGTGGAAGTGGTGAGCAATGCAAACGGCGTGCACTTTGGCACGAAGACCGCTACTAATGGAAGCTTTACCCTTAACATGGCTGATGGCACATACAAAGTTAACGCTATGAAGCCGGGCTTTTTCCGTGAACCAAGCAACTTAATTGTGAACGATACTACCGCGGCGCAGACTCTGACCGTGAGCGCGGCTTCAACAACCATTGCTGGTCGGGTATTCATTGGTTCAAATGGCGCGGCCAACGCCTTTATCAGGGCGGAAAAGCAGGGCGGCGGATTTGCCGGAGCGCAGGCCGATGCCACTGGTAACTACACTCTTTACGTAAACTCTGGCGTCTGGCGCGTGATGGCAGTGGCCGACGGGTATGCCGAAGCCGCTTACGCCCAAAATCCGATTGATGTGACCGGTGGATCGGTCAGCAGTAAAGATATTACTGTAAGCACGGCTGTTAGTTTAGCCGCGCCAAAGACAAAACCAATCACACCGGCGAGCGGCGGCACTCTTGAGGACACTACCGCTGGGGTGAAATTAACCATTCCGGCAAATGCCCTAGGCACCTCTACTTCGGCCGGTAATGTGCAAGCCAAAGAAACCAACAATGTTCGCGAAACCAGCTCAGCTAAGCCCCTAAAGAGTTTTGACAGTTCCACAGGTTCATATGTCAACATGGCTAAAGAAATTAAGGCCACTGATTCAAGCGGCAATCCCATCACCACTCTTAATGGTTCTATTACCGTGGAAATGACCTACACTCTTGCGGAATTGGCAGCCACGGCCTCTGGCAGTGATACTTCAATCAACACCCAAGCTGAAGCAGACACCTTGAAGATGGCCTACTGGGATGAGACCACTTCAAACTGGGTGACTAAGCCAACAACGATTACTTACAAAAATTCAAGCGGTAATATTATTACTGATATGACGACCATTGATACGACTTCTGAATTCAGCACTAATGTTGCCACCGCCACAATTTCGGCCGCTACTGACCACTTCTCCCTTTACGCGCCGGTTGTTTCGGCTGACGGCGCGCCCACATCCGCACCCTCGGGGTTAGCCAGAACCAGCGGCACGACCACTTCCATAACTATGGGCTGGACGCAAGTTAGTGGAGCGACAGGATATACCATTTATCGCAGCGGGACTTCAGGTGGAACATTCACACGAGTTACAGACGCTGATCCAACTGTATCTAGCGGTTCAACCGTCACTTATACTAATACCGCTCTTACCGCCGGCACCACCTACTACTACAAGATTACGGCTTTGAATGCCGTGGGTGAATCACTGGCTTCCAGCGAGGTCAGCATGGCGACATCCGCGGTCTCTAGCGGCGCGTCATCAGGCGGTGGCATATATACACCAGCGCCAACACAAACAACACCGACTACTACTAAACAGCCGACTACCACAGACACCACGTCAAAGACACCAGTTGCTAGCGAACCAGTGGCTGCTCCGGTTGAAGCATCACCGATTACGCAAATTATTAGTGAAGCTACAAACATAGCCACGGCAAACGCAGAGACAATTGCCAAAGAAGCTGGCAAATCACGCGACCTTGGATTGGAACAGCGTTACGAGTCTACCATTGTCGCGCGAATTATAGTGGCCAACACTCCAGCCGCCACAAAAGCAAAAGTTTTGAACTTCGTGACCTATGGCACGAGCACAACTCAAGTTCTTGGCGCCGGTGAGCGCGGCGGTGTGGTGAACAGCTTCCGTGCCGCTTACGGCAAGGTGCCGACTAATGAAGCAGATTGGCAGGATGTTATCAAGATTGCTAATGGCCGCTGGCCATCAGCCTTGAGCGCGACGAGAGAAAAAGCAGTATCTGTCACTTTCAAGAAGATATATCTTCGCGATCCAAACCGCACTAACGCGCGCGATGACGCGGCAGTCACGGTCATGGCCTATGGCTTAAGATCAGCCGTACGTAATCTTGATTCGGAAAAGGCCGCTATCAATAGCTACAAAGCTATCTTCAAGAAAGTGCCTACTTTAGCGGCTGATTGGGACGCGGTCAGAGCTATTTCCTACTCTGGGGCAAAAAGATAAGTCTAGTGTGTTAATTTCGTCCACAGCCCCGCACTGCGGGGCTGTGGACTATAGGGGGTTAATTGGGTCGGTAAATTGTGATATAATATATGCAGGAAAGCGTAATTAGATTATTTAAGATGGGTTGTCATCTTTTTAATAGACAATATTAACATTATGGATCAGGTCAAAAATTCTTACCGTTATTTTATAGCGATTTTAGCCGTCATTGGTTTGGGCATAATGACATATTTAACCTATATTCATTATGCCAACGTTAAATCATTTTGTGATCTCTCGGCCGAAGTTTCCTGCGATGTGGTAACCACTAGCATTTATTCGGAGGTATTCGGCATTCCGGTTTCGGTTTTGGGCCTTCTTTATTTTACTACTATTTTAGTTGTTAGTTTGACCAAAAAGAGCTTGCCAATTTTTCAATCGCTGTTTTTTCTTACTGTTTTTGTACTCATTCCGTCGCTGTATTTGACCCTGACAGAAATTTTATTTATTAAATCATTTTGCATTTTGTGTGAAACGTCTAAGGCCTTAATGCTCGCGATTCTTGTTACTTTGTTTATCGCTGTTAGAAACTACACCAAAGATATTGGTCGGCTGGTGATCCCTATTGTTATTGCTGGCGCAGTTGTCTCGGGCGTATTATTTTTTGCCCAAACCGGCACGGTGGTAAAGAAAGATTATTCCGGCTTGGTCAATCGTCTAAATGAAACCGGCTGGGTTTATTATAAGTCTTACACTTGCTCAAATTGCCGGCGGCAAGAAAAACTTTTGGGCGACGCCTATAAAAAATTAAATGCCGTGGAGTGCCATCCGGACGGCCCAAATGGCAATCCGGAATTATGTCTTAAGAATAATATTACCGGTACGCCAACCTGGATTTTAGAGCGTGATGGAGTTGAGGTGAGGCGAGTGGTGGGATTGCAAACTATTGAAGCACTTATGGAAATGTCTGGTTCTACAGAATGAACTGTTAATTTATATAATCATTATTAAGGTAACTATATTTTTATGAGTGATCAGCTTACCATCGGCATTGTTCTTGGGGCCGCCCTCATAGACAGCATCAACCCTTGCGTTTTTGGCGTTCTGATTTTTTTGGTGGCTTTCATGACCAAGCTTTTCAAAAGTCCGCGACGGATGCTCTTGGGGGGGTTGCTGTACAGCGCCGTTGTTTATATTACTTATTTGTTGATAGGTTTTGGCATTTTGAAGTTGGCCTTAAATACGGGCCTAGCCACTACTTTTTATTGGGTGGCGGCTTTAATTGCGATTATTGCCGGTCTTTTGGAAATCAAAGATTATTTTTGGTACGGCCGCGGCTTTACTCTGCAGATTGTGCCGGGCGGAGCCGAGAGAATAAAATATTACACGAACAAAATTGAGGGGATGGAGGGGCGGCATCCGGCCCTGCTTTTTTTAACCATTGTCGGGCTTGGTATTTTTGTGGTGTTGGTTGAGTTGCCCTGCACGGGCGCGCCATACCTTGCCATTTTGGGGCTTCTTTCCCAAGGAGAGTTTGCGGCGGCCGTGCCCTTGCTCCTTCTTTATAACTTGATTTTCATTCTGCCGCTTCTTGTTATCATTGGCATATCTTATTTTGGTACCTCTTCAGAGAGGCTGGAGGCTTGGCGCCAAGAGCATCGCGGTCTAATGCGCCTGGGCATTGGCCTGTTCATGCTTATTTTAGGTCTTTACATGATTTATTCTCTTAACCCCATCTTTTAAAGAGCCAATGAATGACAGGGGTCGGCCACCCCTAGTTTCAATGCAAGGGTTTATGTTTTTTTAATAATATTGACTCTCATTATTTATGAATAATAATAAAACCGTAGAGTGGATTTTGCGCATCGCCATAGCCGGAGAATTTCTGGGACACGGTATGTTCGCACTGCAAGGGAAAGAGGGGTGGTTTAAATACTTTCAGGCGGTTGGTATCACAGGAGAGCAAACGATTGTGACACTTCTGCTGATTGTTGGTGTTATTGACGTCGCCTTAGCGCTTCTTATTTTAATACGGCCGATTCCGATTGCGCTTTTGTATATGGCGCTGTGGGGGCTTTGGACGGCCATGATTCGCTGGCCGATTGGGCCCGATCCGGTGTGGGATTTTGTGGAGCGATGGGCCAACTGGGGAGCGCCATTAGCATTACTTGTCTTGCTCGGCTGGCCTAAATCGCTAAAGGAGTGGCTGAAATAATATGACTCAAGCTCAAAAAATTTCCTTATTTCTCTTGCGTGTTGTTCTGGGCTGGATGTATCTTTATGCCGGTATAACGAAAATTATTAACCCTAATTGGTCGGCGGCCGGATATCTTAGGGGGGCAAAGACCTTTCCTGTCTTCTACCAGTGGTTGGTGAGTCCGAGCTTGTTACCCATTACCAATTTTGTAAATGAGTGGGGGTTGACATTGCTTGGCCTGTCGTTGATTCTTGGATTATTCGTGCGTTTAAGTTCGTCCCTTGGCGCAATTATGATGCTCTTGTACTATTTGCCCATATTGACCTTTCCTTATATTAAAGACAATTCATATTTGGTTGATCAGCACATTATCTACGCGTCGGCTCTTTTAGTTTTAGGAAGCTTTAGGTCTGGACGTATTTGGGGTCTTGAGGAGTGGTGTGCCAGTTTGCCCATTTGTTCTCGTTATCCAAAACTGCGGAATTGGCTTGGATAATTCTGTGACTATAAATTTAGCGCAGCAAAAGGGTTTAAATCCTTTAATTAGAATTATCATTATTAGACATGGCGCTCGCGTATGAAACGTTTGTCTGTAGTACACGTCTCAAGCGAGGTGTCTCCTTTTACCAAGACCGGCGGCCTGGGGGACGTAGCCAGATCACTGCCACGCGCGCTTTGCGATTTGGGTCACGATATTAACGTTTTTACTCCTTATTACGCCAAACTTGATTATTCGGCGCATAATTTAGAAGAGATAGTTTCTGATCTTGAGGTGGCGTTGCCGAATGGTGAATCGGTAACGGCGAAAATTTGGCGCGGCTGGCTGCAGCCAAATCTGCCGGTTTATTTAATAGGCGATGATGATTATTTTGGCCGTCGGCGCGGTATTTACGGCGATCATGAAGATAATCAAAGATTTTATGTGTTTGACGTAGCCGTGCTGGCAGCGATTGATCGTCTGGGGTTAGGGCCGGATATTATACATTGCCACGACTGGCACACCGGTTTTATTCCTTATTTATTGCGTAATGGATATCACAGTAAATACCCCAATACGCGCACCGTCTTTACGATTCATAACTTATCGTTTCAGTTCGGTCATAACTGGTGGGAGGTGTCGCCCGACTATCGTGATAACGGCCGAGGCGCCTTACCGGATTGGTGGGACGTGGAAGCATGGGAAAAATTAAATTTTGCCAAACGCGCCATTATGGCGGCTGACATTATTACTACCGTATCCGAGCAATATGCTGATGAAATATTAACCAAGGACTTTGGCGAAGATCTGCATCGTTTGCTGATTAATCGCCGGGGTCATCTCTTTGGCATCGTGAACGGTTTAGATTATCAAGACTACAATCCGGCCACTGATCCAGGGCTGGCCGCCAACTATGATTTGGAGCATCTTGAGCGCAAGGGTGAAAACAAGCGCTATCTTCAGCGTCATTACGGTCTGCCGGAATCGTCACGCACCCCGCTGGTTGGCATGGTCGCCCGGCTGTCAGAGCAAAAGGGTTTTGATTTGATTCTGGAAATTATTGATTCACTATTGCGGCTTGATTTGCAATTGGTGATTTTTGGCGGGGGAGACGCTCATTACGCGCAGGCCATTCGTCGGGCCAGCCGGCGATACCGCGCCAGGTTTGCCGCTCATCTTGAGTTTGATGTTGAACATGCTACTCTGCACTACGCCGGCTCTGATGTTTTTTTAATGCCCTCAAGATTTGAGCCCTGCGGTCTGGGTCAGCTCATCAGCTTGCGTTATGGCTCGGTGCCGGTGGTGCACGCCACCGGCGGCTTGGTTGATACGATTGAAGATTATAATCCGCGCACCGGCAAGGGCAATGGTTTTGTTTTTAAGGCCTATGACAGTCGTGATTTACTTATGACCATTACCCGGGCCGTGGAAAATTTTAAATATCAAGACGCTTGGCGAGCTTTGATGGAGAGAGGAATGCGGCAATCGTTTTCTTGGGCTGTGCCGGCAAAAAAATATGTGGCCGTTTACCGCAAGAGCTTGCGTCAGCCATTAATCTAGTGTATATGCGTAAACTTGTTTGGGCAAACTTCCTCCATATCTACCAGCCGGCCGAGCAGCAGCCGGACATTCTAGAGGCAGTCGTGGCGCAGAGCTACCGGCCGATCTTACGGGGGATAAAAAAACACAAAAAAGTCAGGCTGACTTTAAATATCAACGGAGCACTTTTAGAGCTTTTGGATAAATATCAATATAAAGATCTAATTGATATGTTGAGGGAACTTGTTAAAGAAGGCCGCATAGAGCTGACCTCTTCGGCTAAATACCACGCCCTTTTGCCCTTTCTTGAAGAAAAAGAAATTATCAGACAAATAGAAGCCAACAACGAGACACTTCATTTTTATTTTAATCATGGCTTTCGTCCCATCGGTTTTTTCCCGCCGGAGATGGCTTATGACGAACGACTTCCTAAAATCGTTGAATCTTTGGGCTTTAAATGGATGATTTTGGACGAAATTGCCAAATCAGGCAGAACTCAAACAGTTGATTATCATAAACTGCATAAAATAGAAGGCACTAATCTACTAGTTTTTTTTAGAGAAAGGCGCCCCAGCAATTTGATTATGAGCGCTGTAGTGCGATCATACGATTCATTGAAAGAAGCAATGAGAGAAGACTTTGCCAGCGACAGGTATCTTATAACGGGAATGGATGGCGAAACCTTTGGGCATCATCGGCCGGGTCTTGAGAAGATGCTGTTTGAAATCTTTGCCTCTAAAGGGTTTGATTTAGTGACCATCTCGGATTTAGTAAAGCATTGCCACGAAACCGTTTCCGTGGTTCCCGTTCCTTCCACCTGGGCCAGTAGCCCCGATGATATTGAAAAAGGCATTCAATTTTTATCGTGGTCTGATCCGGAAAATATTTTGCATCAATGGCAATGGGAGCTGACTAATTCTGTCTTAGAAGAAGTGCACGCTCTTGATTCACACTCCCTCGCCTTTCCAGAGGTGCGACACATGATGGATATTTGTTTAGCTTCGGATCACTTTTGGTGGGCTTCGGCCAAACCTTGGTGGAGTTTAGAGATGATCGAAGTGGGAGTCTATCGCTTATTGGAAACCATTCGGCTTATTCCAAACATTTCCGAAGAAAAATTGAGAATGGCTGCTGATTATTATGAAAGAATTATCTCCACCGCCTTTCAGTGGCAAAGAAGTGGCAAAATCAGGCGTATGATGCGCGAAAGAAATGCCGCTTACAAGATACCGTTTAAGGATCGTACATGGAGACTGGGAGGCGAGGGAGGTGCCACCTATTTGGCATTCTTAGATATGATGAGGATGCTCGAAAAGGAAGCGGCAGCGAAGGGTGAATATGAGAAGGCTATTCTATGGCGAGATGCTGTCTGGCGACTCGAACATAAAACTGATATCTATGAAGCGATTAATGCCATCGATCTCTTAAGAAAAGAGATGCCCAACGAAGAGATAGAGAAAATTATTGAAAAATACAGATCCGATTATAGACGCATCCGCGGCGGCCAGCCGGAACAGCGAGGTGCATGAGGTTATATGAAAATTAAAGTACTTTTTGTGGCTTCTGAAGTCACCCCTTTAGCAAAAGTAGGCGGCTTGGGTGACGTGGTGGGGGCTTTACCTAAGGCCTTGAGTAAGTTCGGCGTTGATGTTCGTGTTATTACAGGTTATTACGGGACGCACGATGAAAAGATCTATCCTACCAAAATTACAGGCAAAATGTTTGTGCCATGGAATAATGAACAGTTGTCCGTCAATATCAGAAAAACCATAATTCCCAAAAGCCGCGTGCCAGTTTATTTAATTGATCAGCCGCGGGTGGTGGGCACTGGCGGCGTTTATGACAGCCCGACGGCCATAGCGGGAAGCGAGGCAGAAGTGGAACGGTTTTTATTTATTTCAAAAGCGGCCGTACTTCTGCCAGAGATAATAAAATTTAAACCAGATATCTGGCATCTACATGATTGGCACGCCGCACCCGTGACTTTATTTCTTGACTCAACGCACGCGCCGGTTCTTTTAACAATTCATAACCTGGCAAATCAGGGGTGGGCTTCTTTGGCTACTATGATACGTGCCGGTTTATCCGTTAGTGGAGCTAAAAATTTTAATTTATTTAGAGCTGGTCTAGAAAAGGCCGATTATCTTTCCACGGTTAGCCCTACTTACGCTCTGGAAATTCAGTCTGCGCCCTGCGGCGAAGGGTTGGAGGACATATTACGGCGTCGGCAACGAGAACTTACAGGTATTGTTAATGGTATTGATACGCAAGTTTTTAATCCAGCGACCGATCGCTGTATAGTAAGGCGCTACGACGCGCATCACCTTGAGCGTAAATTTTTAAATACCACTGCCCTGCGTCGGTTCGGAGGGCTAGAAAATATTCTTGTCCCGGTGTTTGGGATAGTATCAAGATTCACGAATCAAAAAGGCGTAGATATTTTAGTTGAAGCCATAGAACCGTTCATAAAAGATAAGCGCTTGCAATTCGTATTTTTGGGGCAGGGAGAGAAAAATTTGGAAGAATTATGCTTAGACTTAGCAAAACGTTACCCGCAATTTTGTTATGGCAAAATAGGTTTTGATGCGGTTTTAGCGCAAAAAATATATGCAGGCAGTGATTTTTTTCTGATGCCCTCGCGCTTTGAGCCATGTGGTCTAGGCCAGCTTATTGCTATGCGTTACGGCACCATCCCCATTGTTAGGGCGACCGGCGGCCTTAAAGATACGGTTACTGACATTAGCGAGCCGGGTGGGAGCGGTTTAGTTTTTGACGACTTTAACTCTCGGGCACTTCAAAAAATTATTGACCACGCCCTCGCTCTTTATAGCAATCGTGCTAAAATAAAGACAGTGCGGCGTCGAGCCATGCGACATGATTTTTCATGGGAAGCGTCTGCCAAAGAATATTTAAAGCTATATAAGCATCTAATGAAATGAAATCAGAACTGCGAAAAGATTATATTCTAGATAAGTATGTGATTATTGCGCCGCGCCGCGGTAGCCGTCCCGAGACTCATGATATTAACTACGAGTCCTCCCCGGGTCATTTAACGGTTGAACCTAAAGATTGTGGTCTTTGTTTCCCGCATCTTGATTTAAAGAAGAAACTTTTCATCTGGGGGGGTAGGAAAAATTGGCGGATGATTACTTTGCCTAATAAATATCCGGCCGTTACTTTAGACAATCCTAAAGCTTATGGCTGGCAGGAAGTGGTTGTGGAGACGCAGAATCATAATTTGCAACTGGAAGAATTACCACAAAACCACATTACAAAACTTTTGGAAGTTTACGCCATCCGCACCAAAAGCATTATGGCTAATTCTAAAATTGAATATATTTTGATTTTTAAAAACAACGGCGGTAAGGCTGGCGCGACCATTCAGCACTCTCACTCGCAGATTTTTGCCACCGGTTTTGTGCCCCAGCATTACATGGATAAATCCCAGCGCGTGCAAGCGTATAAACTTAAAACCGGGCATTGTATCTACTGCGATGTTATTGCCAAAGAACGGCGCGGTCCGCGGCTTGTATATGAAGACAAAAAAGTAGTTGCCTTTACGCCATACGCTTCAGTATACAATTATGAGCTTTGGCTTATGCCTAAGCGGCATGTTGATAATATTACTGATTTAACTTTAGCTGAACGACAATCGCTTGCCCGAATGATGAAGCAGTCTATTAACAAGATAGTTCATAATCTTCAACTTGCTTACAATTATTATTTTCATCAGATAGTTCACGACACCGACGAACATTTGTATATCAAAATTACGCCGCGCGGCAGTACTTGGGCTGGGGTGGAAATTGCTTCGGGTATTATTATCAATCCAGTGCCGCCCGAGAAAGCCGCTATTTTTTATCGGCGTTGACCCCGTTAGAAGGCCCACTTAACTATGGAATGACTAATCATGCCCACTCTTGCCGCAAACAAAAATAGCTCATATTAAATTGATGGCCTTCTAACGGGGTTATGTTTTTAATTGTTCATGCTACTGTTGGCGCGGCTATTGGTGAGAGGCTAGAGCCGCCAGCCTTCTCTTTTTGGGCAGGATTTTTGTCGCATTTTGTCGCGGATATAATTCCGCATGGCGACGAAAGATCTGGACGACTGCTTTTTTGCCCAGAACGACTTCATTGGCTCGTGATTCTGGCAATAATTGACGGTCTGGCGGCCATGTCTTTAATAGCAGTTTTGTGGTTAGGCGGCTTTTTTAATAACGCTATTGGCGCCATGGCCGGTGCGCTTGGCGCTATTATGCCCGATGTGCTGGCCGGTTTTTCCGAGCTTTCTCACGGCAAATTATGGCCGCATTTTGCGCGCTTTCACGAGCGAAACCACAAACTCATTAATTACGAGATACCACTCGTTGCTGGAGGCGTGGTGCAATTTGGCTTTTTCTTGGTCACTATCTATTTATCCCGTTAGAAATAACACTCCGCCACTCTGCGGCGTGGGTTACCGCTCGGGACCATTCACGTGGAGGTCGCAATACCTCGCGGGAATTTCTAACGGGATTTATTAAAACCAGTTCCCTTTTGATCATTAATTGAATTTAAGATTTCGTTTAAGTTTAGCTTCTTCGCCCTTTGGCCCAATGACCGCTAGGTTCAATCTGTTCGCTTTGAAAATTGTTTTGGCTACGCTTTGCACTTCGCTTACCGTCACCGCTTCAACGCGTTTTAAAATTTCGTCAATGGCTAAGGCTCGGCCATAAAGCATGGCTTGATCGCCGACAAAACCAGCCAGAGCGCTTGACGACTCCAGTCCAATTACTGATTTACCCTTGATGTAGTCTTTGGCTTTCTTGAGTTCATCCGGTTTAACTCGGAATTTCCGTACAGTATCATATTCTTGCATAATCACAGATATAGCTCTGTCCACGTCCTTATTTGGCACCCCCGCTTGGGTTGACAAATATCCGGTGTCGGTGTAGTGATGAGCGCGGGTGGCCACATAATAAGCTAAACCGTGCTCTTCTCTTAGAGACATAAATAATCGCGAGCTCATATTGCCGCCAAGAATCGTGGCCAAAATCCCTAAAGCGTAACGGCGTTTGTCATAAGTATTAAAAGCTCTAACGCCAAGTTCCAGATGAGTTTGATCAGTGTCTTTGGCAAATAGCTTGAAGCCGATATTTTTTTGCTGTTCATGTACCTTAGGTTTATTTGGCGCTCGGCCAGTTTTGAGGGTGGGGAAATAGCGGCTTATTAGTTTTTTTGTTTTAGTTTCATTGATATTTCCAGTCACTACCACAATAGTTTCTTTTGCCACATAGCGTTCAGCAAGATATTTTGTGAAGTCGGGCTTCGTGAATTTGGAAATTATTTCTTTTGTTCCGGCAATGTCCCAGCCAGCCGGCTGATCTCCATAGAGTAAATTTTCAAACACATCGCTGATATAAGACGTTGGCGTATCATAATACATGCTGATCTCTTGGGCGATTACTCCTTTTTCTTTTTCAATTTCTTCTTCTTTAAGCAGGGGATTCAAGAGCATATCAGACACCCAGTCAATGGCGAGCTCCAAGTGCTTGGCATCAACTTTAGCATAGTAACCGGTGCGTTCTTTGTCAGTAAAAGCATTGTATTCGCCGCCCACCCGATCCAAAGTTTCCGCGACAGCCAATGGCGTTGGCCGGTTGGTCGTACCTTTAAAAAACATATGCTCTAGAAAGTGCGACAGACCATTCATACGTTTCGTTTCATATTTTGATCCGGCACGGACAAGTACGAGTACGGTTGCCGTTTCCGTGCTGGGCATCGGCACAATATAAAGAGTGAGTCCGTTTGAGAGTTTAGTGTGGGGGTAAGCCATAAGTTGTAAGTCTTAAGCTGTAAGTTTTTCTTTAAGGTATGATGGCAAATCGGTTGCTACTATTCGCTCCTGCTTCATCGTGTCTCTATCGCGTACGGTGACAGTATTATCTTCAAGCGTGTCAAAGTCAACGGTGACGCAATATGGCGTGCCGATTTCGTCTTGTGAATAATAGCGCTTGCCTATGTTGCCGCGATCATCCCAAGCGATTGGAGTCAGTGAGTAGCTTGTAGTAAGTAGTTTGTAGATATCTCGAGCTTTTTTGATGAGTTCGGGTTTGTTGGCTAAAAGCGGGAATACGGCCACTTTGTATGGCGCTAGCCATGGCTTGAGGCGCAAGACTATGCGATCCTTTTGTGTGTCGTCGTAGGCTTCCAGAAGTGCCACGAGCACTGTGCGGTCCACGCCCCAAGTTGGCTCAATGACATGCGGGAGAAATTTCTCACCAGTGTCCGGGTCAGCGTAGGTTAAGTCTTCTCCGCTTGCTGTTGCATGGTTTTTAAGGTCAAAGTCGCCACGGTAAGCAAGGCCGTAAAGTTCTTTCTGGCCAAATGGATAGTCATATTCAATGTCAACGGTACGCTTGGAGTAGTGTGCTCGTTCGCCATCTGGAATATCCACATAGTGGAGATGTTTTTCAGAAACTCCTAGGTGCTTTAACCAAGATTTCATTTCTTGAAGCCAATAATCAAAGTGCTTTTGCCACTCCGCGTCTTTTTTGGGTGGAGGAACGAAGTACTCAATTTCCATTTGTTCAAACTCGCGCGTGCGGAAAATGAAGTTGCCGGGCGTGATTTCGTTCCTAAAGGCTTTACCCGTCTGGGCAATGCCAAAAGGGAGTTTGGCTCGCGTCGTTTGTATCACGTTTTTAAAATTTACGAACATTGCCTGCGCCGTTTCTGGACGAAAATACACGATGTTGGCCTTGTCTTCAGCCGGGCCTAGAAACGTTTTCAGCATCAAATTGAATTGCGAGGGGGCGGTGAATGTGCCGATCGTCTCGCAGTTTGGGCAGGATTTTTTTAAATCAATATCATCTGCTCTAAATCGTTCATGGCAATTCTTACATTCCACTAGTGGGTCTTGGAAGTTTTTTAAGTGCCCACTCGCTTCCCAAACCTTTGGATTCATAAGAAGTGCGGCGTCAAGACCGACGATATCGTCACGGCCATGCACAAATCTCTTCCACCATTCTTGTTTTATGTTGTTTTTGAGCTCCACTCCCAAGGGGCCATAATCCCAAGAGTTCGCCAGCCCCCCATAAATTTCAGAACCCGGATACACGAAGCCGCGACGCTTCGCGAGAGAAACAATTTTATCCATGAGATCGGCCATACTATAAATTCAGAAATTTAGGAGGGCCAGCCCGCCATAAATTTCAGAACCGGGGAAAATGAACCCCCGGCGTTTGCAGAGTGCGACAATGGTTTCTAAATGGTCAGCCACACTAGTGATGGAATGGTGAATAAAGAATCAGGAATAATGAATGTTGAAAATAATCAAACCAAATTCATAATTCCGTATTCAAAATTCTAGCGTGAATTCGGCTTAGCTTCCGATCGGTTTCTTGACGAGAGTAAGTCATTTATCACTACCATAGCTGCCGTGGCTATGGGTATGGCTAAGAGCGCTCCAGCTATGCCAGCCAGCCTCGCCCCAATCAAGAAAACCATAATGGAAACTACTGGTGAGAGGCCAAGAGCCTTTTCCATAATCTTTGGTACAATGATGTTGTTTTCAAAAAGCTGCATCAGATAATAAGCGGCGATAACAGTAAGAATCATCAACGGTGAGATAGAGGAGGCAATAATCACTGCTGGCACAGCCCCTAGTAGCGGTCCAAGGTATGGTATGAATTCGGTTAGCCCCGCTATCATCGCGAGAACGAGAGCATAGGGCATGCCGATAGCTAAAAGGATAAGATAAGTCACGGCGCCAATAATAGCCATCAATGTCACTTGGGCGCGCAACCATATGCCCATTTGTTTTTGTAGGCGAGTGATGAGATTAGTAAAATAGGCCTGATGTTGTTTGGGAGCGATCATGGCGATTCGTTTAATGGCGCCCTCATCCACCACCAGATAATAAGTAATAAATAGCACTAAAATGAATGAGGCAATCCCTCCAAAAATACTAGACACAACCGAGAAGGCGCCAGTGGTTGCGCTCGTCACGGCGTTAGAGAGACTTTGTAGTGGTGCGCCGTTACTGCCAGTTTGCTGATTCACATTGATTAGCCACTCATTAATTTGTGTGTAGTAGTGGGGAAAGGCTTGAGCGATTTGTCCGATCTCATCAATGAGGGGCGGAGCGATAAGCACAATCGCTGAACTGATGACGGCTATGAGAATGGCGTAAATAGTCAACATGCAGACTGCCCGGGGTATATGGTATTTTTTTTGCAGGGTATCAACCCAAGGATCAAGAGCGGCGGCAAAAAGGAGTGAAGCGATCAGAAGAATGAGTACATCGGCAATGAGATACAATGCCCATAACAACAGCAATATTAAGGCCACCTTGACAAGCGTCAGAGTGGACACGGTAACCATGTGCGGTGTGACACCTTTAGTCATATTCATTAGTGCTATATACTGTTTTTAGTATAACCTAATTTAAGATAAAGCTCAAAAGCCGTTTTATGCCGGTTATTATGGAAAACAAACAAGCCCGTTGGCGCTATCATATTCTTGCCACCTGGGAGGCGGGGATTGTGCTTACTGGACAAGAGGTTAAGTCTCTAAAAACCGGTCATGGTGACATCAGAAATGCGTATATTTCAGTGCGTCCGGCGGCCAGTCATGGCAAGCGTCGCCAGAGATTTGAGGCGTTGTTAATTAATGCTCACATACCGCCATACACCAAAGCCGGACCCTTGCCCAGCTACGATCCTTTGAGGCCTCGTCGGCTTTTATTTCATGGCCATGAACTCATGGCCATGATGGGGAAGATTCAAACTGCCGGCTTGACACTAGTGCCGCTTCGCGTGTATACTCTCAACCGTCGCTTGAAGATCTTGGTGGGGTTGGCCCGTGGCAAATCCACTATTGATAAGCGAGCGACAATCCGTCGTCGGGAGACAGAGCGTGAGCTTCGGCGATACGTCCTCAAGAGAAAAAGGTAGCCCCGACGTTATGGTCGGGGCGCTCACTTCGTTCGCGGGGATGATTGGATTCGATGGAGAGTTCTTTTCAAGAAAGGCAGGTAGAGCGCGAGATCGCTCTTTAATATCTCTCAAAAAAATAATTGCCAATACACTGGCTAGCAAGATCAGAAACGCTTTTGCGTCTTTGACTCTTGTACCTGTTCTTGCCTAACTAAGGCGAGAGCCATCCCACTCCTTTTGCTAGGGGAAGGAGAAATGGGGTGTCATATAACCTTAGCGCGCCGTTTAGCTAGTTTCCGGCGAGGCGGCGCTATCAAAGGGAACTCGATCATTGGTTGGCGCTTCGGACAATTAGTGATTTAAATTATCCCGCAAGCTAATCCTGTAGTCTTTCTTGTTACCCACTCTTCAGACAGGGGTTCAATTCCCCTCATCTCCACCATGTACCACTCGCTTTGCTCGGGCTGCGCCCTGCATTTTGCGGTGCAGGGTACATGGCATCGCCATAGCGTCAGCAAGGCGAGTGGTACATGCCCTGTACCGGAGCAACGCGACTGGTTCAGGGTAATCAAATAACAGATGAAATTCTATTATGTATACATTCTTCGCAGTCTTAGAGATGAACGATTTTACGCGGGATTCTCAGAGAATTTGCGGCGGCGTATAGATGATCACAATAGCGGTAAAAATGCATCAACAAAGTATCGCCGGCCACTAGAACTTGTTTTTTATGAAGCGTTTTTGAACAAAGCTGATGCCATGAAGCGCGAGCGATACTTTAAGACAACGAAGGGTAAGGCGGTTCTAAAAAGTATGCTCATTCATTTTCTTCAAACAAAAACAAAACATAATTATTAATATTAAGCGGCAATAAGATCTTCACTGGTTTACATATTTCGCAAAAAGCACCTTTTATGATCTCTTTTTTACCGTCTTTCTGCGGGTAATCTCGTAGCCAGACGACCACCCACTTAATCAATTTAATCTAAATTTCCCTTGCGCAAAACTTTTAGACCTTATTTTCGTCCGCCAACAGTTCCACAGTTTCGTGTTAATCGCGAAATTCGTGTTCCCGAAGTTCGTTTGATAGATGAAAACGGGATTAATGCGGGTATTGTTCCGATAGAGGATGCCCTAAAGCGAGCCGAAGAAGCTGGGCTTGATTTGGTGGAAGTTTATCCCTCGGCGTCGCCGCCAGTTGCCAAAATTTTGAATTTTCATCAGTTGAAGTATAAACAGGGCAAGGAGATTCAAAAACAAAAGGCTCGGCAGAAGAAGCAGGAAATAAAAGGCATCCGTTTGTCTCTTAGGATCAGCCAGCACGATCAGGATATGCGCCTTGAACAGGCCGTGAAGTTTCTGAAAGAAGGGAATAAGTTACGCATTGAATTACCCCTGCGAGGTCGCGAGAATCAGCACCAAGATATTGCCCGCTCCATTATGGAATCATTCATTGAGCAGTTAAAAACCCGCCATTCATTAAGCATTGAACAGCCATTACAAAGACAAGGTGGCAAACTTTCATTAATTTGCCTGCCCCGTTAGAAAGCCGTCTTAATGCCTTGGCTCTATCTCTCTAATCACCAACGCTACTATGATTATTTATCTAACCGCTTATCTTATCAGCCCCGCAGTAGCGGGGCTGGGAAGGCTTTCTAACGGGGACTGCCCCGTTAATTTTAGATATTAAGTTATATGAAACTAAAAACTAGAAAAAGCATTGCTAAGAGATTTAAATTAAGCGGCAAGAAGCCAAACCGTTGGGGTAAGGCGCCTAAGCTAATTCGTAAATCCGCCGGTCAAGATCATTTCAATGCCCGCGAGTCAAGCAAGACAACGACCAAGAAACGTCGTCGTCACAGCGCTTTTGCGTCTGATCAAAAAAATATCCGTCGTTTCATGCCCCGTTAGAAGTCCGTTTAGCTAATATTAATTATTCTTATTACCACCAACGTATTTATGTTAATTTACTCAACAGTTAATTTAATCAGAAAAAATGTTATGAACATTTTTTCTGGGAAGGCTTTCTAACGGGGTATGCCCAGAGTTAAACGCGGCATGATGCATGCCAAAAGGCGCAAGAACATTTTGAAGCGGGCCAAGGGCTACATGTGGGGCCGCAAGAATCGGATCAAGCTAGCCAAGGTGGCCGTGGTCAAAGCCGGTGTTTATGCTTATCGTGATAGGCAAAAGAAAAAGGGGGAATTCCGGCGCTTGTGGCAGATACGTATTGGCGCGGCCGTCAGACCCTACGGTTTGTCTTATTCTCGTTTCATTAATATATTGAAAAGGAAGAATATTGAGCTGGATAGAAAGATTTTGGCCGAGCTAGCGGCTGAACATTCGGTTATATTCAAGGCCTTGATGAAAAAGGTGTTAAGTCAGTGATCGTAGCTCGTTTGACCCCGCACAGTTCGGGCGCGTGGTGCTGGCCCCGTACCGTCCCGACATCAGGCGGGACTGGTGCGTGGGTAGCCCGGTCTAACCCCATATCAATCCCGCTACACGGGATGATACGGGGCACGGCACGTCTCCCTGTCATGGAGAACCCGCGCACTGATTTGCCGCAGGCAAATAGTACGGGGCAAGGATCGCTTTTATGTTATGTATTAGTTTTGTTACAATTTGATATATTAGTTTTCTGTCTCTTTCCGCGGGCGCGTGGTGTAGCCCGGTTAACACGTCTCCCTGTCACGGAGAAGATCGCCGGTTCAAATCCGGTCGCGCCCGCAGAGTGAGGCAGAGTAGATTAGTCGTCGCCGGCTGTGCTCCGTAGTTCCGCCGTAGGCGGATACTATGGGGTTCAAATCCGGTCGCGCCCGCCTTGTGCGGGGTCATGTGTATGTTGCCTGGACGGTTCAGGGTAGAGATAATTCCATAAGTTTAAAAAATGAGGGCCGGAAGCTAATGAGCTTCCGGCCCTTGTTGAATGACCGCTGTGAGGGGGTCAGACACCGCCATTCCTTTGGCGGTATCTGTCCCACATTTCCAGACGGTTGAGAGCGTTCACAAATGCCAAGGCGCTGGCAGTAACCACGTCCGTGTGGACGCCGTGTCCGTCCATGCTCATTTCTCCCACCCGAATGCGGCATGAGATTTGACCTTGCGCTTCAGCGCCGCCGGTCATTTTACTGCCGCCGTAGCGCTCAAGCTTGAACGGGTGCCCCGTCAGTTTCCCAATGGCCAAAGCGCAAGCATCCACCATGCCGTCACCTTCTGCCTTGAGGGTTTTAGGTTTACCATCAACGCGAATAGTGACAGTCGCTCGGGCTCGTGTTAGATGATGCCGTCGGTGCTGTTTGTCTGATAAGTTTATGACGGCGCTCGGGGCCACTCTTACCAGTTCATAGCGTTCTTGTGTTTCAAGCACCAGCTTGGCGATGAGAACACGGAGATCATCTTCGTAAATGCTTTTTTTCAAATCCGCTAGTTCCTTGAAGCGCGCGAACGCCTTGTCAATATCCACATCCGGCCGAAGAAGACCCAGTGTTTTCAAGCGATCCACAAAACCACTTCGCCCCGAGTGTTTGCCCATCACCAGCTTATTGCTGGCCATGCCCACATCTCGCGGTCGCATGATCTCATAGGTACGCTTCTCTTTCAGCACTCCATCCTGATGAATGCCGGCTTCGTGGGCAAAGGCGTTGTCACCGACGATTGGTTTGTTGATGGGCACGGTGAGCCCCGTGATATGCGAAAGCAGGCGGCTCGTTGGATAGATTTCTCTGGTGGCGATGTTGGTTGCAAGGCCAAAGAAATCGCGCCGCGTTTTCATGGCCATGACCACTTCTTCCGATGAGCAGTTGCCGGCGCGCTCGCCAATGCCATTGATGGTGCACTCAATTTGTCGCGCGCCGTTCTTGACAGCGGAGAGCGAGTTGGCCACCGCCAGCCCAAGATCGTTGTGGCAATGCGCGCTCCAGCACACCCTCTGGCCGCCCGGCGTGTGGCTGATGAGATAGCGAAACAGCGCGCCAAACTCTTCAGGAACCGCATAGCCGGTGGTATCTGGCACGTTCAAGGTCGTGGCGCCGGCCTTGATGACCTCGCCGAAGACTTGCACCAGATAGTCCGGATCACTGCGCGAGGCATCTTCAGCCGAGAATTCTATGTAGTCAATGAATCGCCCCGCAAATTCAACCGCTCGGCATGCGGCATCCAGCACCTCGTTTGGGCTCATCCCGAGCTTCTTTCTCATGTGCAGTTTTGAGGTAGCGATGAAAATGTGGATACCAGGGCGGCGGGCATTAGCCACGCTTTTCAAGGCATTCTCAATGTCTTTCGGCCTTGTGCGGGCAAGACTTAGAACAATCGGCCTCTTTACTGCTTCGGCCACGCGCTTTACCGCCTCAAAATCTCCGGGCGATGAAGCGGCAAAGCCGGCCTCAATCACGTCCACCCCCAATCGCTCCAGTTGGCGCGCCATCAGCACCTTCTCGCCCGTGTTCATGGTGGCACCGGGCGACTGCTCGCCGTCGCGAAGCGTGGTGTCAAAGATCTGCACCTTTTCTGCTGCTGTCATGTTGACTCCTCCTTTTTGCGTATTGGTTGTGTTGGGTTGTTTTTATCATCTACCACTTTCCAATTCCATAGAATTGGAAAGTGATGACGGTGCGTCCTTGTTAATTTCAATGTAGCGCGTTGTTAATGAACGTTTCCCTCCTAGTTTTTTCGTTTGGGCAAAGAGCCATAAACGAAGCCAGCCCTCGGTGGAGGGCTGGCTTATGAGTATCTAGAGTTATTTTAAAATTCAGCTACGCACAAGCGAACCTTCCACCCGAAGGGCTAAGCAAAAGGAGTCCCAAAAGCAGGTTGGCTTGTTGTATGGCTTGATGCATAAATTAAAGTATGGTTAAATGGTATGTTCTTTGATAATTGTTGTCAATGAAAATTTTTGACAAAATCGCCATAATATGTTATCATTATAATAAATATATGAAAAATCCCAAAAAATTAATGAAAACCGTAAAGAAGTCAGCAATACATAACATCACTAGGGCCAAAAACACGAAAGAGCCAGACGCCATAATGAGGATTTCTTTTTATTTAGCAGTATCTGATATGTCGCCGCAGGCAAAAAAGTCGTGGGCAACATTATTGCCGTATATGAGTAAGATCCAACTTGAGCGGCTGGCAAATGTTCTGGAGACGGAGTTTTTAAATGCAGCCACCAAGAGTATTGACGATGAATTTAAGAAAGAACTGAAGCAAGTCGCTACTACATACGTGGATTCTGCCGATGACGTTCCTGTGCGAGCTCCGGTGCTGAAGCGCGTTCGTCTTTCTGGCGAAAACAATGCTAAAACTCATTTAACCCCAGAACAGCAGGTTATATTATTGAGGGTACTTAAGGAGTATTTTCAACATCGCGTTCGGAACATTCGCATAAAACAATACAGCTCCGTGGCCAAAGTTATTGAGCGTTTAGATAAAGAACGGGTCGAAGAATTGCTTCGTTCCATAAAATCGTGAATATGGCAATCACAGATCATCGGCACAGAGCAAAACGGTTTCGGTCTTCGCATGGTTCGCCTCCCGACACGCCAGAGCAGCGTGCTTTAACAGATTTTTTGCATGGCAAGGAGAAGGAGGATGTAGCTACTCCACGGGTCGTCAATGATGCTGTCACAGATATTAAAAGAGTGTCTACAGAAGCGGTGGACGCAAGGGTTGAGCCTATAATTACTCATGAGGGGGTAAGGGGATCAATGCCAGCGGACGTGATTCATGATGACGAGGTTGTTGCTAAACTGGCGAAAGACATTCAGGATGTTGTTGACGCAGTTGCTAGCGGTGATGATGCGGCAGTTGCAGAAGCGAGAAATTTTGTCGCTGGCGATGCCACGGCAACCTCTGTGATAGATGGAATTACAGCCGAGGTGACTGGGCCGGAAAATCCTTACGAGCAAGGTGAGTGGAGTTTCAGTTACGATTCAGAAGGTGTTTACGCGACGTATCAACCAGCGGGCGAAATGCCTGCTGGCTTCATAGTTCGCTTCAATGAGAATCAAGAGGTTGCTGGAATAGATTGCGCTGATGGTTATTCTCTGCCGGATGGTCATGAAGAGCTTGTTAGGGCGGCAGTAGGGAAGGCTATTTCCAAAGAAATAACTCCAGGCGAATGGAAAGAATGGATTCAGGTCTACAAAGTAAGTTCGTCGCCATCGCCAGAGTCGCTACCTGATGCACTTACACAATCAGTTGATACTGCTCCGCCTTCCAGTGTCAACAAAGAACCGGCGACGCCAAGCAATCCTGGGAATGATCGGCGAGAGAGCGCTCGGACACGTTGGCCAGAGGTGACTAGTTGGAAGTTTGAAGGCGATGCCCGGCGAGGAGAGGTTGTACTTATAGGTCCGCTCGCCGATGGTTCTGGCGTTATTCGCGCACGACTAAAGCTTAATGCGAGGGTTGGCAAAGAAGTTACGTTGCGTAAGTATATAGGCGACAGGGCTTACGATTTTAGAAAAGAGGATGCAGATGAGCATGCTTTTTACAAACGTGCAGTTTTGCGAGCTATTGGCGATAAAACGGACGAGCTCGCGAGCGATCTCAGAGTTTTTGCCCATAAAGGCATTACTGATTTGGCAGGCGTTGTGCCCGAGAAATTTTCAGGGCAAGGTCCAGAACCGCCCGTGGCGGCACCAGTGCCAGCTGTTACAATAGAGCAAAGTATCGAGCGTCGAGCTGACGTTCTTACCTGGACGCGGGTCGGCGCTAACGAGCTGGGGTGTGAGTTACCAACCGGTCGTATTATTCATGTTAATGTGAAACTGAATAGGGTTGACGGAGAGTACGTGCCAGAGCATCCGTATGAGCCGAGCAAGATCAAAAAAGGATCAGCAACGCCGCTTCCTGATGGCCCGGAAAAGGACAGTATTCTTGCGAGTGTACGTTTAGAGTTAGAGCGGAGACGTCTAGACGGCCGTTATCCTTACGAGCGTCAGCCGGAAACGGCGGCAAAACCTCAACCCAGCGAGCAAGAAATTGGCATTGATCATCCAAAAGAAATTGGTGAGACAGTTGAGATAAAAGCTAATGTTTTTGGCGATTGGCATCCCGAATGGAAACCCAGAGAAGGAAGGGGTGGAGCCGATGGATCATATGTTTTCTTGGAGTCCGATGGCCCAGACGGTATGGGCGTACGGTGCGTCGTAGGCATTGCCCCCAATGGTACCGTTCGGCGCGTGGAATTGGAGGGGAGTCTTCCCAAAGAGCTCACTCTTCAGAATAGACTACGCGAAGCAGCACGAAGAGATGTTGAAAAACAACTTAGCGCCGGCACATTATCGCTGCGTGAATTAAAGCGACGGGTATCAGACGATCATGCCGTTCCTGAAATGGTTACACCAGAGGTGGCCAAGGCAATGGAAGAAGTATATGGTATTCGTAAACGAGAAATTACAGGGCCGGAACATCCGCCAAAGTCGGAACTGTCACCCGGTCCAGAAATCCCGTCGCCAATTCAGCCGCCGGAATTGACTGCTCGGCCCGACATTCCTTCAATAACGACGCCAGAGAATACCCCAGGTACTGGTGGAGAGTCCGTGGAGCCTCTACCGCGTCCACCCTCTGACCAAGCTGGTCGTAGTGTAATCCGCTCTACGGCGCGCGGTCTGTGGTCTGTTTTGGGGCCGATTCTTGGTGCGTCGGCTCCTGGCATAATCAAAAATTATGTGCAACAACGTTTCGCCGTTCGCGGCTTTCTTGGCCGAGGTGGGCTGGAAGAAGAGATGCAAAAACTTCTGCACACTGTCAAGGAGAAGAAAGAAACTCCGACGGCCAACGTTTCCGTGCGTGAGGCTTTGAAAAAGTTTCGTGAAGGGGTTGGGGACGCTCCGCTTGATCCAGATCAAAAAAATCATAGTATGACTCGTACTCGTCAAGAGGGCGCTATTATGCAACACGTCGCAGAGCCGGATCGTGCCGCTCTTAGACAAGAAATGGCAAAGGTTCTCTGGGAGCATCGTAAAATGCGCATGCGGGCCAAGCGTGGACGACTCGAAGGGCAACTTGGCGCCGAGGATACCTACGCGCGCGAGGGGAACCTCTCGTCGGCCGAGCACGCTCAAAATAGGCAAGAGCTTGAGCAGTTTAATGAGGAGCGTACGCGGCGTGAGTTTGAGAGGAGGGCGGAAGAGATGGACCGGGCGATAAGGGACTGCGTTAAGAATTACGCAACGACAAAGATAAATGGAATGCGGACGGTGAAGGAGAGTCTAAATACTGTTCTCGTTGCTTCGTCTGCGGTAGTGCCGATGGCGCTCGCCGGTCGTGGAGTGATGTATGGCGCAATGTCCGTTGCCGAGCGACACCAGCGGTTAAATCGGGAGTACCTTAATCGTAAAGCGGAGGCCGAGCGTAAGGCTGGTCGGGAGAATAGCCGCCGTCTATCGAAAGCGAAAGATGGAGAGCCTGTTGAACGCGTAACCCCAGCGTTAGTGGATCGGCCAGAATTTTGGGAAAACGTGATTAAGGGCGGGTTTTGGGAGACCATGAGCGATACAGCCAAGTTGACATCAATTGCCAAAACATTTGTTCATAAGGGTCGTTATCGGAATTGGTCAAAAGAGGAAAAGGCGCAGGGGTTACGTACTGCTCAAGCGCTGGGTAGTATTGCGCGTACAGTTGGCATTGGTAAATCTGCTTTAACGGTGGCGGTGGGATGGGATGCAGTGAAAGCAAGTTTTAGTATTGATCAAATTCTTGCTCACATGGAAGAGCATGATGGAATTTTAGGATCAACAGTAGGATCAGTCGCCGCTGGTTTCAAAGAAAACGTGGTTCGCACCTTTAGCCCAGCTATTTGGGCGAAGGATTGGGTAGTTGGTCATGGACGCGTCGGTGTTAATTTGTCAACAAGTGGGGGAGGTGGTGAACGGCAGATGGGTGGCGGTGGTGGTATATTAACTCCTGAAGCTGGAGACAGAAGCGTTGATATCACAAACGAGATGCATCTGCCCTCAAAGTGGACCGCTGGTATTACGCATGAAGGCGGGCACAGTATTGTTCATGTTTATGACGATCGTGGTGTCGTGCGTGTAATGGTTCCTGATACCGGAGGCTTAACCACTGAAGGGATAATACGTATTGCCGATGAGCGCGTAGCGGAAAATCATGCTCCTGCTGTTCCAGTAGAGGGGGCTGGCTCCAGGCCGTCAGAAGCATCTGCTCCTCCTCACATTCCGCCTGCTGTGGAACAAGCCCAGGGGCAATCAGCTGGTCGTTCAAGCAAACAGCCAGGTATATACGCCGGCACAAGCGCCGCCAAAGTTGGCCTGCCCGCTGGCACAAGCGCCGCCGAAGCGCATGCATCCGAAGCGCCGATAGTTGATAAATCTGGCGCAATAAGCATGGGTGGACTCCCTGATTCAGAAAAGGAATTTCCACCAAGTGAGATGTCTTGGACCGGTAAGGTGGGTAAGGGCGATTCAATTCTTGAATTGCTTAAACACGCCTACGAGAAAAACGCCGAAAATCTTGGTTACACTGGTGACATCAATAACGCGGCCGACTTGAGAGCCTGGGCAGAAACCACTAGTACCCGTCAATTTGTGGCTGATTATCTTTGGGACTATGGTCGCCCCGGAGCGGCCCATCATGATGCGGAAGCGGCCGCCATGTGGCAAAAATTAGTCGGGAATAGCGAAGTGCCTTCACCTCGCGAATTACTGGATTCAATGAAGCGTCTTTCAATAAATGACTTCAATCATGTTCTTCAAGATAAAGCGGCAAATTTAGTTTTTGAAAAAGATGATATTTCATTAGACGATAAGGGCAATATCCATGTAGCCGCTCCTGATGGCACTGAACGATTAGGACATATTCCTGAACGTGGCTCACGCGCTGGCATATCGACGGCGGACGTGGCCGGGGCAGATCGTAGCGGCGTAACTCGTGAAATAATCTGGCAGGACAATGTAGACAATAAGGGAGTACTTACGCGTACATCTCATTTTAACGCGATTGAATTTGATAGGTTTATGGATAACCCGGACGTGGCGCGCTCGCATCTGCCCAGCGACTGGACTGTTGATTTCACTGCGGATGAGCACGGGGTGCCAGAACACGCGATTATAAAAAACGCACTTGGTGATCAGGTCGTGGTATTAGAAAATGATCAATGGGATGATCCATCTACAGCTACACATGAATTTACTAAACACATTAATGATGAGCTTGGGCGTATGACCGGACGAACCGCTAATCATGAGGCTTTAGCAAATATTCCAGCAGAACATCTGCGAGGGAGCAAAAGTTCAGTAATAGAAGATAAACATCGTAGCGGTTTGCCGGTTGAGCACAATACTGCGACGCGCGGGCATAGTGCTGATGACGCTAGTACCGCAGGGAAGGAAGTTACTCACGCAGTCAAGCATGGCGTGAGTTCCCGCGCGGTTGATCACGACCGGGCGTTTCTTGGTGCTGGCAAGGGCGGGAAAACAGTGGCGCTGGCGAAACAATTCCAGGCATCGTTTGGAGAAGAAACCCAGTTGTTCATTAATCCACATGGAGCGGCAGAGCTTCGTAATGATACTGAAGTTGCTATGGGGCGAGAAATGGTGGCTGATTACCTTCGTCTTTTTGGTCAATCTTTGAGCGGTCGCTTTAACATTGATGCTCAGCAGTTGTTTCAGAAAGTGGGCAGTCAGGGCGTCGATCTCTCAACCCCCGAAGGAGTGAGTCAGGGGCTAGATAATCTTTCGGCAAAGGAGATTCGCTATGTATTGAAGTATCTTATTCCAGAGGCGATTAAAGACCACGAACTGCGTTCACTCGGTCCTCTTGGGTTTGAAGAATCATCTAAAGTTGATTCAGAGGTTGGTATCCCAGCAGGCACAAGCGCCGCCGAAATCGGAGTCCCTGCTGGCACCAGCGCCGCAGAAGTGGGTGTCCCTGCTGGCACCACCGCCGCAGAAGAGGGCTTACCAGCCGGTACTAGCGCCGCAGAGGTGGGGTTGCCTGCTAGCACAAGCGCCGCCGAAATCGGGGTCCCTGCTAGTACCAGTGCCGCCGAAGTTGGCTCGTCCTCTGGCGCGAACATCATTACCGAAGCAATTCAATCTGGCAAAGGAGAACGAGGTGTGCGGCAAGCAATTAGTGATATTTTTGGCGACAAAAAACAGACGCCAGATGCTGAACAATCACCGACGCCAACCCCAGATTTAAGTCCAACAGCCGAAGCGTCAGCCACCGAAACTTCGGATGTCAGCCCCACAGAAACTCCCAAGAGCGAACTATCGGCAAGCGAAACTGGCCAAACCTTGTCAGAAGTTGCTTTGGAAACAGTTGACCCCGCATCTTTGCCTCACCTTCCGAATGATTGGCGGGCCGAGCTAAGTATTGCTCCTGATGGGATTGCCACACGTGTTGATTTTTATGGACCAAAAGGGGAGCATGGATTTTTGCTTAATTTAAACAAACAACATTCTACTCCAGAGTTGCTTCGCCGCGCTGATCGGCTGTTGGAAGGTCGTGAAGGGCCGGTGGACGAATAGGTTGTCATTGGTAAATTTTTGAAAAGAAAAAGAGCGAGTCGGAGTTGTCTTAGACAATCTCTGCTCGCTCTTTGCTTGTTCAAGTGGCGGTCGTCCCCTCTGCGACCCGCCGCTCGTGCGTTGTCATGAATCCCGCACCATGGTTTGACCGCCATGGTGCGGGACAAACGGCTTCCTCCTTAGCCGTTTTTGGGCCAGACCTCTAGCCACGTGCGGTCGAGTACCGCTTGGTAGCAATGACGGCCCCCAAAGCCCGGGAGATAAACCCTCCCCTTGGCCGAGGTTACGTAAATCGGTTCCCGTCCCTCAGCCTTGACCCAAATCGGGTGGTCGTGCTGAAAGTTGGTGGGGGAGTGGTAGCACCGCTCTTCTCCTGCCGCAAGCACCCAAATCTCCTTGCCATCTTGGCGAAGGGGGGCCGATTGAACTGGTGGTGTGAGTAGGGGAAGGGATGAGGGTAGGGCGGCCGATCGGTCCGGCAAAATAGCAGATGGTGTTGAAGCGCTTAATGCCGACCACGATTTTGCCACCCATTGCTTGAGTGTGTCTCTCGTTACCTCTGCAGTTTCACGAACGAGGCGCTTGACCCGTTCTACTTTCGGGTCCGAGACCGTGAGGCCAGAAACAGCATCCACTTCGTGGTAGTATCTCACCGTCACTTTCTGCTCTCGAGTCCTTTTCTGCTTAAGAGTGAGCGATTGGTTACTCCTGATTGCTGCCAATGCACGGTTATACTCGTCCGTGAGTTGGTTGAGACGCTCCCTTTTGTGCGTATCAAGAGCGGCTTGCATCCCTAGGGCAGGAGCGCTGAATTCATCATAGAATTTCAGACGGGTTGCTTCCGACCGTTCTTCCATAGCGGCTTGTGGTTTAACACCCACGTATGGGCGTGCCAATGGCCATAAAGTCATGATCACAGCCGTATACATCCCCAGAGTGATGAAGCGCGAGCTGAAACCGCGACGTCGCAGTACGTGGCGGGTGAAAACGATTGTGGTGATCCCGCCCGCTACCCCGAATGTGGTTTTGGCGTTCCAGTTCATCGTCATCACCATAGTTAACGAGAAGACGATGACTGCCGCGATGAGGGCAAGCGCCGGGTAGATGACGTCCGTCCTCCAGCCGAATTGCACGGGTGTTGTGGTCGTTGTCGTGATTGGTGTAGTTGTCGTTGCCATCACTATTCTCCCTCTTGGTTTCGCCTTCTATCTCTTGAAGAAGGCATGGAGTATGCTGGGTAGTTCCGTGATCAAGTTGGCAGAGAGCGAGTGCCAGAACACGCTTGATCCGATTTCTCCGGCGGTAGCAGAAGCTGTTTGCTCCGCGCTAGGTCGCGCTGGAACGGAGATCTTTCGTCCCCGCAAGGCAGTCAGAAACGTTGGCCATGCATTTACAAGGCTGGCTTCTCCACCCAGGGACCGCCACATCTTTTGCCAGACGCGGCTTGACATCGCCATGACGTCATCTGCGAATGTTGGGATCATGATAGTCCATCCCCACATCCAGAAATACGCGTTGACCCAGAACCATGTCCATGCTCGCGGCGGCAATTGCTTCGGGGTTGGTTTGTCGAGCTCCCGGTCAGACTTGAATTCGCGACCGCTGGAGAGGTTGCGGAATTTTTGCATCCGCTCCTCTTGGGCGATTGAATCTGGATTCTGGTTGGCTTCATAGACGGCTGGGGCGACAAGACCTTCGCCTGGGTGTGTTACAGCTACACCAGTGGCCACAAGGCACATGAGGATCCAGACGAGCCAGAGGCGGTTGTCGCTGGCGAACGTCCATCTGAACGCATCTGAAATGAAGTGACGCTGTCGGTGCCTGATTGCTCTGCCGCAACCAATGACGATAGCAGCGACAGCAACTGCCGCACCTACGCTTCCAGAGATCATCGCGAAGCGCCATCTGAAGAGGTAGAGGCCAAGCGCTATGGCGATCCCATACAGAATGCCCTCAAGCGCGATGCTTTGGCGCATTGCTCCGGGCATTCGTATGTTTTCGATGGAGAGACGGCGGCTCGGCACAGTCACGTCAATCTCCATACTGCCCCGAGTGGTGACGACGATCATGTATGAAGTTGCTTGCGCCTCTTTGACCCGGATGTTGTACGACTGTCGCGCGGCTGCTGGGCACGGTTGGCCGATTTTATACAGAAAGAACGGCCGATCGGCCACGAGGTGGATGTCGGTCTTCACTGCATCGTCTTCTGCATTGTACCCACGTGGCGTCCAGATGAGGCAGGAGTTGCCGTTTTCATCGTGCCATGGCCCCGTCGGCCCTATATGGAGGCGGGCAATCTTTGTTCCGTTTCCGTTGGTGGCTGGTGTTGGCTGTGGCGGAGTGGGGGTTGCTACGGTTGCGGCCACTCCAGTTGTTGCCGCTGTTGCTGTAGCCGTTGTTGTGGCCGGTGGTGTTGTGGCCGTCGGCGATGGCGTTGCAGTTTGCGGTGCGGGTGTTGTTATTTGGGGTCTGCGTCCTCCGCGATCTCTTTTGGGTGAAGCCATTCGAATCCTCCTTCGCGCTGACCCTTGGTCGCGCCCGTTGAACGCTGCCACGAGGCAGGCGAGTTATTGTGGGTGACGCCGTGAACTTGTGACGTCAAATATATATCTAACCCCAACCAAGCCCTATGCTTGATAAGGGTGTTTTTCAAAGTTCGTTCAGCTTTGTTCCTGCATTAAAACACTAGTGTGCTCTAGACACAAGAACACGCTAGCATAGTCTAAAATTAAGATTTTGTCAACCCCGCACCTATTTTGCCGTTGACTTCAAGGGCGGCGCAAGGGCGAATAGCCCTGCCCTATTCGGGCACAGCGCCGCAGGTGTTTGCAAGATATATACATAGTCCATCTATTTGCTTGTTTTAAATAGCAAAATAGGTGCGGGGTCAACCCCCAGTCGGAGGTTTTGTGATACTCTGTATTACAAAATTTACAACGGTATAACTTCCAAAAATTACCATAAGGCCAATGGCGGCCCACACAAGTGTATCTCGGCCTTTCTTGATGCGTTCTGCGTTGCCGGATGAGGTCATCCACATAAGACCGCCATAGATAAAAATTATAAGGGCAAGAGAACCGACAATACCAAGCACGACCCTTATTATATTACCAATAATAATACGGGGATCGTCTTGGCCAAGGGGATTTTCTATAACGGTGGTGCCGCCACGAGAGCCGGTATTCCCGCTACCGCCAGTAGAGCCAGAATCAAAGGGCGTAAAAGCACAGCTAATCCCCAACGCGCTCGCTTGATCATCGCAAGCAGCTTTATCGACTACGCTGTATTTATCGCCGCCACACTCACAGGTGCCTCCAGTTTCTGCAATTACCAAAGTAGGCGCTAATGATAAGAGAACAATGAAGATCAGTGATGTGTATAGTGTGAACGATGAGGTATTTTTATCCATAAAATTGTTGTTAATGTCCCCCTTATAATACACCATGGCTAGATTTATGTAAAAATCCAATCTTTATTCCTATGAGAACGAAAATCATAGACATTAGTACTGATAGTTTCCAGCCAAAAACTAGTGGGGATGTATTTATTCTAAAAAACTCAATAGATATACGCCCGAACGACATCCAAATAAGGTAGATAGGGAAGATGAGCCCGGGCTTGTAGCTTGTAGCTTGTAGCTTGTAGTGGCGCCATCTGCTGAGCCAGATAATTAGAATGATTGCACCAACAAAATCCCAGAGTGATTCATATAAAAAAGTTGGGTGAAAGTAGGTGAATTGCTCAAATTCTGGCGGTCGGTTGGCTGGGGAAATAGGAATTCCCCAAGGAAGGGTTGTGGGGTAGCCGAACAGCTCCTGGTTAAAATAATTACCCCAGCGGCCGATGGCTTGGCCAAGGAGGATGGCGGGGGAGAGGAGATCGGCTAGCCAGAGGAGATAGCTTGTAGCTGGTAGCTTGTAGCTGGTAGCTTGACGTTTAGAATAGAGCCAGAGGAAAATAAGGCCGGCGATGAGAGCTCCGTGAATGGCAAGGCCTCCATTCCAGATGGCAAAAATTTGCAGAGGGTGTGCCCAGTAATACTGCCATTCGTT